>ERZ1673743.920-NODE-920-length-37332-cov-17.693269_pt1 | contig 37332 bp, 29 predicted proteins | sample MGYA00580197_ERZ1673743 | MGnify/ENA primary metagenome ERZ1673743 (study PRJEB41218, sample SAMN15661795) | gut metagenome | host: Homo sapiens | place: Canada: London | collected 2015-08-20/2019-03-30 | study: EMG produced TPA metagenomics assembly of...
CCACCCCTGCTTTTGCCTGCCAGCGTGCTGCAATTGCCCCGTTGCCTTGTCTGAACTTGCAACCTTGATGCTCATGATACAACTTTGTCTGAATTTGAAAGTTTTAAAACATGCAATTGCAGCAGGAAAAACTTATTGCAAATACAATTTGCTTCGCAAATGTGGGCTACTCGCCCACACCTCGGCAGCATTTTTGAAAAACTGCTGCACCGAAAAACTTTTTATTTCGCCTGCGGCTCATATCTTACAACCCACCTCGAAAAAATCTTCCAAGAACCATTCCACAAACTACAATCTCTTTCAACACCGCAACCAAACCTCACTTTCCACAATTCCCTGTTTTTCTCCGGTTGACAAATTTCCGGAAATCGCCTATAATAAAGAGCGTACCCATCGAACAATTGTATGCAAGGAGGTTCGGCAATGCTGCCCACTTTATACGGTAAAAAATCGCTTCAGACTACCCTGTCCCGTATGGCAAGCGGCGAACGGCTTGCACAAAGTTTTTTATTTTATGGAGATGCCGGATTAGGACGAAAAACCGTTGCACATTGGTTTTCCGCCCTATTGCTCTGCGAACATCCCGAAAACGGACAGCCCTGCGGACACTGTAAATCCTGCCACAACCTGCAAAAAGACTGCCACCCAGATTTGATATTAGTTCCGCACAGCGGAAAACTGGGCGGTTTTTCTGTAGAAACAGTACGACAGATTTGCAGCAGCGTTTCCATTCCGCCAAACAACGGCAGCCGTAAGGTCTATTTATTTTTGGACTGTGACCAGATGGATGACCGTGCACAAAATCTCCTGCTGAAGCAGCTGGAAGAACCGCCAGCATATGCGTTTTTTTTATTTACAGCATCGGCAAAGGATACGCTGCTTTCTACGATTCGCTCCCGCATTCTCTCTTTCGGACTGATTCCATGTCAGCCGTCAGAAGTGCAGGAAGCAGCCACGGCTCTTGGCATTCCGGATGCAGATTTCCAGCGATTCCCCGGCAACATCGGGCAAACGCTTGCCTATGCCACAGATTCCAATCTGCAAACTGCTGTTGCCCGTATCGAAGATAGCATTCAAGCCTTGCAGCAGCACAATGAATACGCATTCCTAAAAGCAGTCGCCACCATTGGAAAAGACCGCCCACAAGCACGGTTTTTCCTCCAGCAACTGCGGCTCTATGTCCGAGACGTTTTAGTGCTGCACAATGACCCTTCTGCTGCAACGTGCAGCTGTGCACCGCAGCTGGCAAAGCAAGCGGCTCGGCAAACTGCCCAGCGGCAAGGACTGCTGCAATTTGAAACCATCCGCAAAGCAGAGCAGGCATTGCAGGCAAACGGTACTGTTCCGTTGCTGCTGGCGACTCTGTGCGGAACGTGGATGCAGATTAGCTGACCTTATTTTTTTTATTTTTACCGACCTGAGAAAGGATTTTATATGATTGAAATCATCGGTGTCCGTTTCAAAGCAAACGGAAAAGTATATTATTTCTCCCCCGGCGACCACCAGTTTCAAACAGGTGACCTTGTGGTCGTGGAAACGTCCAAAGGGACGGAATGCGGAGAAGTCACCATCCCCAACAAAACCATTCAGCAAGCTGCCGTTGTGCAGCCGCTGAAACAGATTCTGCGACCTGTCAACAAAGAGGATCGCAAAACACTGGAACAAAACCGCAAAAAAGAAATTCGTGCATTCCACATCTGCGAAGAAAAAATTGCAATGCGGAAACTCGAAATGAAACTGATTGAAGTAGAATGTGCGTTTGATAACAGCAAACTGCTGTTCTATTTTACCGCTGAAAATCGTGTGGATTTCCGGGATTTGGTCAAGGATTTGGCTGCAATTTTCCGGACACGCATTGAACTGCGTCAAATCGGCGTGCGGGACAAGGCAAAAATTCTCGGCGGCATTGGTATTTGCGGACGGGAATTTTGCTGCAAGGGCTTTTTGTGCGAATTCCAGCCGGTTTCCATTAAAATGGCAAAGGAACAGGGACTTTCCCTCAACCCAGCAAAAATTTCAGGCTGCTGCGGCAGATTGATGTGCTGCCTGAAACATGAGCAGAACGTCTATGAAGAACTGCTCAAGATTACGCCGAAGCTGAATGCGATGGTTGTTTTGCCAGATGGAAAAGTGGGAAAAGTTGTGGAATCCAACACCCTCACGGGTGACTTAAAAGTACAAGTGCCAGACAACGACGTGCCTGTAAAATGCAACCGCAGCGAGGTCAAGCTTGCCAAAAAGAATCATCCTCGTTCGGAAGAATCCAAGGCAACCAAATCCAAAGAGGAGTAATGCCCCATGCAAACCCCACCCAAACCCAACTATCAACGGGAGTTGGAACAGACGCTCTCCACCATTCCAGCCGGAACAAAACCACACTTGTTCCTGCACGCCTGTTGTGCACCGTGCAGCAGCTATGTACTGGAATATCTGAGCCGTTATTTTACGATTACCATCTATTTTTATAACCCCAACATTATGCCGGAAGCAGAATTTTCCCACCGGCTCGCCGAACTGCGGCGGCTCTTGCAGGAAATGCCATTGGAAGGAACGGTTTCTGTCATTGCCGGAACATGGGAACCAGAACGGTTTCTGGCTCTGGCAAAAGGTCATGAACACGAACCAGAACGGGGCGAACGCTGTCAACGCTGCATTCGCCTGCGACTGGAACAGACCATGCAGGCAGCAAAAGATGCCCATGCGGATTTTGTCACCACAACGCTTTCCATCAGTCCGCACAAAGATGCAAGTTTCATCAATCAGTGCGGTGCAGAGCTGGCAAAGCAATTTGATGTCCCGTGGTTATATGCAGATTTCAAGAAAAAGGGCGGTTATCAGCGTTCTATCGCACTGTCCCATCAATATGACCTGTATCGGCAGGATTTCTGCGGCTGTGTGTTCTCCGCCGCAAACCGCCATGCAGCATCTCATTAAGCACCAAAAGTATAAAAAAAGTGCGGCTTTTGCCGCCTTTTTCCATGTCACCCCTGTTTCCCGGAGATTCTCAAAAAATTTGCTTGCAATTGCACGGGAAACATAGTATAATAAGAAGGAACAGGAATATTTGTATCGCTTTGGAGGAATTAACGTATGCCAAAATATGTATTTGTTACCGGCGGTGTCGTTTCCGGTCTGGGAAAGGGCATCACTGCTGCTTCACTCGGTCGTCTGCTGAAAGCACGAGGATACCGGGTAACCATTCAAAAGTTTGACCCGTATATCAACGTAGACCCCGGCACGATGAGCCCGTATCAGCACGGTGAAGTCTTTGTTACCGATGACGGTGCAGAAACCGACCTCGACCTCGGACACTACGAACGTTTCATTGATGAAAATCTTTCCATCAACAGCAATGTTACCACCGGTAAGATTTACTGGACGGTACTGAACAAGGAACGCCGTGGCGACTATCTGGGCGGTACGGTACAGGTGATTCCACACATCACCAACGAAATCAAAGAACGCATTTATCGGGTCGGCAAAAGTTCTGACACAGACGTTGTCATCACCGAAATCGGCGGTACGGTCGGCGACATCGAAAGCACCCCGTTCCTAGAAGCCATCCGGCAGTTTGTTGCCGAAGTTGGCAGACAGAACGCCATGTACATTCATGTTACCCTCGTTCCGTATATTTCCGGCTCGAACGAACTGAAGTCCAAGCCAACACAGCACTCCGTAAAGGAACTGCTCTCCATTGGCATTCAGCCAAACGTCATCGTTTGCAGAACCGAACAGGAAATTCCGAAGGAAATGGCAAAGAAAATCAGCTTGTTCTGCAATGTTCGGGAAGAAGACATTATTCAGAACATGACCGCTCCGTCCCTGTATGATGTTCCAATGATGCTGGAACAAGAAGGTCTGGCAGCCTGTGTTTGTCATCACCTCGGTCTGGAAAACCGCACACCGGATTTGACCGAATGGATTCAGATGACCGAACGCCAGAAGCAGGCAACCGAACAGGTTACGATTGGTCTGGTCGGCAAGTATGTTGCCCTGCCGGATGCATATCTGTCCGTTGCAGAAGCTCTGCGGCACGGCGGTATTCCGAATGATGTCAAGGTGGAAATCCTCTGGATCGACTCCGAAAAGATTACCGGTGCAACTGTTGCAGAAACCTTAAAGGACTGCGATGGTATCATCGTTCCGGGCGGTTTTGGTGACCGTGGCATTGAAGGTATGATTACCGCAATTGAATATGCAAGAGAAAATCAGATTCCGATGTTTGGTATCTGTCTGGGTATGCAGATGGCAGTTGTAGAATTTGCACGGCACTGTGCTGGTCTGCCGGATGCAAACTCTTCCGAATTTCTGCCGGAAGGCACACAGAATGTCATCGACATCATGGAAGACCAGAAGGATATTACCAACCTCGGTGGTACGATGCGGTTGGGTCTGTATCCGTGTAAGCTGACCGATGGTGCAAAGGTTCGCTCGATTTATGGCGAAGAACTGATTTATGAACGTCATCGTCACCGGTTTGAACTGAACAATGCATTCCGCCGTCAGCTCACAGAAAGCGGCTTGCAGCTGGCTGGTATTTCTCCAGATGGCAAGCTGGTTGAAATCGTAGAACTGCCGAGCCATCCGTGGTTCATCGGTGTACAGTTCCATCCGGAATTCAAGTCCCGTCCGAACAAGCCGCACAAGCTGTTTACCTCGTTTATCGCAGCAGCTTTGCAGCAGAAGCGGAAGACAGAAGCTGAATGATAATTTCGCAAAGGCGGCAATTTCTTTTTGCAGCAGCGGCAAAATAAATATGCAGCAATTCCCTGCAAAAAATCAAAAACCGTCCGATTTTCGGGCGGTTTTTGCGTAGAAACAGAAAGGAGGCAAGATACAAATGTATCGTTTGCTGGTAGTCGATGATGAAGCAAATATCCGGAACGTCGTTCGGGAATATGCCGAGTTTGAAGAATATGAAGTGACAGAGGCGGAAAATGGCATGGAAGCCGTTGCCCTCTGTCGGGAACAGGATTTTGACCTGATTATTATGGATGTTATGATGCCAAGATTGGACGGCTTTTCCGCCTGCAAGGAAATCAAGAAGCGGAAAAACATTCCTGTCATTATGCTTTCCGCTCGTGGAGAAGAATATGACAAACTGTTTGGCTTTGAACTGGGCATTGATGACTATGTTGTCAAGCCATTCTCTCCGAAAGAACTGATGGCAAGAGTCAAAGCTGTTCTGAATCGGCATCACGCCACCGCAGAGCAGGTTTCTGACCAGCGGCTGAAATTTGAAGGATTGGAAATCGACCTTGCTGGTCGAGAAGTCTATGTGGACGGACAGCGGGCAACCATGACACCAAAAGAATACGACCTGCTGTTCTATCTGGTAAAGAATAAGGGATTGGCACTTTCGAGAGATAAACTGCTCGAAGCGGTTTGGGGATATGATTTCTTTGGAGATGACCGCACTGTCGATACACACATTAAAATGCTGCGTGGCAGTCTTGGGGTATATCGAAAATTCATCGTGACCTTGAGAGGAATGGGATATAAGTTTGATCCGGATGCCTAATCTCCAGATGGAACGGAACTTGACCATCCGTGTAAAAATCTGGCTATTTTTTATGATGTTTGTCTGCATTGTCTTCATCTTGATGTGGATTTTGCAGGTGGTCTTTTTAGAACGCTTTTATGAGGCGTTTAAAATTGCAGATATTGCAAAATCTGCAAAAATTCTCACGCAATCCTGCCGACTGGACAACTTTTCCGACATTGCCGAAGACCAGGCAATGCGGAACGAGATGTGCATTTCCATCTTGAACACAGACGGCGAAGAAACGTATCAGCACTGTGTTTCTGCACAGAAGTGCTTGCTCCACAATGACCAAGACGTTTATTTCTTCTTGATGGACTTGAAACGCAGCGACAGCGGCTATATCTGTCGTTCTATCTACAACGAACAGCTGCAAACCCAGACCGTTGTCTATGGTAACTGGATTCTGGACAGTGATACGAATGAAGTCGTTGGCTATCTGCTATTAAATTCCCGTCTTGTGCCGGTACAGTCCACGGTTTCTATTTTACAGCGGCAAACGATGATTATTACCATTGCAATGGCGTTTTTCGGCTGTATTCTGTCGTTCTTAGCAGCAACGCATATTGGCGTTCCCATCACTCGCCTGACTCGTTCCGCAAAGCGGCTGGCTCACGGCGACTACGAAACAAAATTCGAGGGCGGCGGCTGTGCAGAAGTTGATGAACTGGCGGAGGCATTGACCTATGCCGAACATGAACTCTCTCGCACAGACGAAATGCAGCGAGATTTGATTGCAAACGTATCCCACGATATGCGAACACCGCTGACCATGATGAAAGCCTATGCAGAAATGATTCGGGACTTGTCCGGCAACAATCCAGAGAAACGAGCCAAGCATTTGCAAGTGATCATTGAGGAAACCGACCGGCTTTCCCTGCTGGTCAACGATATGTTAGACTTGTCCAAGCTGGAAAGCGGCACGAAAAAGCTGGAATTTACCACGTTCGATATTTCTCAGCGACTGACGGAAATTGCAAACCGCTATCAGGGCATTTCCGAACAGATGGGGTATCATCTCCATTTCACGCCGGATGCTCCCCGTATGGTCTGCTGCGATGCCGGAGCAATTGAACGGGTTATCTGCAACCTCATCAACAACGCCATCAACTACACGTCCAAGGAAGACAAGCAAGTCTTTTTGCGACAAGTCAACCAGCCGAATTGTGTCCGGATTGAAGTGCGAGATACAGGCGATGGCATTGAAGAGGATAAAATCAAGCTGATTTTCGACAAATATTACCGCTCTGAAAATCACAAACGAGAAGTGGTTGGAACAGGGTTAGGGCTGTCAATCGTTAAAGCCATTTTAAAGCTGCACAACTATGACTACGGTGTCAACAGCAAGTTGGGAGAAGGGTCTACGTTCTGGTTCGCCATCCGAACCGACCAACAACCTGCCCCAGAAGCAACGCCTGCGATTGCACCAACAGAAGCCAAAAAAGGAGTCGACCATGCCAAATCTGAATAATGTTCCCACGCTTCCGCCATACTTACTGGAACGGCTCTCCGCCTGCTATTCGCAGGAGCAGACCGACCGCATTTGTGCTGGTTATGCGGCACAGCGTGCTGTGTCGTTTCGAGTCAACACGCTGAAAGCAACCGTTCCGGCAGTGCTGGAACAGCTGCAAACCGCTGGCATTGCCACTACTCCGGTTGCATGGAGTGAAACTGCCTTTTTCTGTACGGATTCCACAACAGAAGCACAGCTGCAAGCCTTGTCCTGCTATGAAAACGGGGAAATCTACCTGCAAAGTCTTTCCTCAATGCTGCCGCCGATTGTGTTGCAGCCGCAGCCGAAACAGGAAATTTTAGACATGACGGCTGCTCCCGGCGGAAAAACCACTCAAATGGCAGCCATGACCCAGAATCAAGCCAATATCATGGCGTGTGAACTGCATGCCATTCGGGCAGAAAAACTCAAGTACAACGTGGAAAAGCAGGGAGCAAAGCGGGTGACGGTTTCCATAACGGATGCACGCCGCCTCAGCCCATACTTTTCTTTTGACCGGATTTTGCTGGATGCTCCATGCAGCGGCAGCGGAACGCTTTCCCTGCACACCGGAGTAGGTCTGCAAAATTTCTCTCCAGCTTTGGTACAGAAAACCGTCAAGGCACAGCGTGCCCTGCTGAAAAAAGCAATATCTCTGCTGAAGAAAAATCAGGAAATGGTCTATTCCACCTGCTCCATCCTACCGGAAGAAAACGAAGAACAGGTTGCAGCGATTTTAAAGACCGGACAAGTGGAACTGCTACCCATTGCATTCCCCGGCATGGAAACGCTGCCACTGCTGCCGAGCCGATTTGCAGAAACGCTATGCGTCTGCCCCGATACCCAATATGAAGGCTTTTTTGTTGCAAAACTGCGGAAAAAAGCCAACGGATAATTGCAAAGAAAGAGGGATTTGCGATGGAAAACAAAGAACGTATGTTTACAGGTGACTTATACCTGCCCAATGATGCCGCCATCACAGAGGAACAGAATACTTGTCTGGAACTGCTCTATACATTCAACCAGACTCGCCCCTCTGAGCAAGAAAAGCGAAATCAGCTTTTAAAGCAGATGTTCGCAGAAATCGGCGAAAACTGTTATATTGAACCGCCGTTTCATGCAAATTTCGGTGGAAAGCATGTGCACTTCGGGAAAAATATCTATGCCAATTTCAACCTAACAATGGTCGATGACGGACATATTTATGTTGGTGATTACACGATGTTTGCACCAGGTGTCATTGTTGCAACGGCTGGACATCCAATTCTTCCGGAACTTCGAGAAACTGTCTATCAATATAATATGCCTGTTCACATCGGGAAAAATTGCTGGATTGGAGCAGGTGCAATTATTTTGCCGGGCGTTACCATTGGCGACCAAGTCGTCGTTGGTGCAGGCAGTGTTGTCACGAAAGACTTGCCGTCCAACGTGGTTGCAGTTGGTAATCCCTGCCGAGTGGTTCGAGAAGTCAACGAACATGACCGCATTTACTATTTCAAGAACCGGAAAATTGATTGGGACACCCTGCCACAAGAATAAAACACAAAAAGACAGCATACAGAGAGCCTTTTCCCTGTATGCCGTCTTTTTTCTCTTATTTCAACAATATTTGCTTACAGTGCAACGCCATTTTGTTTCAACAGTGCCCGTGCGGTATCCACAGAATCCACACCCGTTGCATTTTTCACCGGTGCAAATTCCTTTTCCCGTTCTACTTCATACAGCAAGCAGTTTTCCTGCATGTGTACCATATCCAGCACCAAAGTTTCCAGCTTATAGCCATTCGGCTGTTCTGGTTTGACGGTTGCTGTGCCGTCCTCTGTCAGGCAAGCGACCTTCTTGAATGCCCGATGCAGCGGCAAGCTGCAATCCAACGTCTTGCAGAGCTGGTCAACCCGGAACAGATAATTCAGGATAACACCATACCGATAGGTCAATGTGCCATCCGCTTCCCGCAAGTTCCGCATATCATCGGTCATTTCAAAATATTCTACGATTGACGGCTTTCCATCTTCCAGACACAACACGCCAACCTTTTCATCTGGGCTTGCCTTTGCAACAACCTTGCTGCCAGACGTGCAGTTTGCTGCAATCGTTGCCCCGATAAAGCAAGGGTCTGCCATTCTCTGCAAAACATTGTCCACAGCGAACACGTTCAACCATTCAATGTTCTGTTCTTTCAGCACATTCAATAGACCTGCATGCTGCATGGATGAGAACCAGCCGCCGTTCCCATTCGGGGAAACTGCAATTCTGCTCTTCGTTTCCAGCAGGATTTTTCCATCCTTGTCTACAACCGGAGCCATTTCCTGCACGAAGAAATGCACAGAAGATTCCGGATAGCCGAAATAGTGTTTTTCTGCTAAAAACGCTCTGGTTTCTGCATCATTGGTTTCGCTGGTCATGATAAACAGCGGGACAGGAACACCTGCCTGTTCGGTCACGTCCATCAGATTCCGGAACAGACATTCAAAAATCGTCAGGTCGTTGTTGATACCGATCCGGAATACGCCTTTTGGCCCATTACATCCCAGCCGGCTGCCCTGACCGCCTGCCAGCAAAACAGCCCCTACACTGCCCTTGCGGATGGCTTCCAGACCAATTTTCCGATAGGTATCCTGCTTTTCCGCAATCTCCGAAATCGTACAAGCTCCCAACGGTTCAATCTTACCTTTTGGTGCTTCTTCGTGTGCAGCCCGTTCCAGAACGGAAAAATCCATCTCTGAAATCTGTTGCAGCAATGCTTCCTGTTCTGCTGCTGAAAGCGTGTCATAATAGCGGAGCAAGTGGGTTTGTCCATACTGTTCCAGTCGATTGTAAGCCTCTTGATATTGCATCATCGTATAATCCTTTCTTACTGTGTTTGATATTCCATATTCTTACAATTTTCACAATTTCCGTAAAATTTGTAGTAGCTTTAGTATAACACAAACCATTCAAAAAAGCAAGGTATAATTTTTCTCTCTCAAAAATATTTCTCCATCCTGCATGCAACCAGAAACAGACATGGAAAAAGAGCGTATCGAAAACAATCGGTACGCTCTTTTTCACGCAGATTTTATTTGAAAGGAGTAGTAAAATGTCAGTACTTTGTATCCTCAGATATTGTTTCATAAACAGCAAACGCCCCGGGGTGGAGGCGTTCACTGCTATGATATAGGGATTATTGGGGATGATACTTTTGCACCGGGGTAAATGCAAAAGCACTTTAGAGGATGTTACATGCTCTCTTCTAAGAGCATGGTTATAGTATAGAGGAAGATTGTGTATATCCTGTGAAATGAAGCTGAAAAGCACCTGAAAAGAATTTTTTCGTTTCGCCACAAATCTGCTTGAGATATGAAAAAATTATGAATGCATGTGATGAATCAACTTCGGCGGAAGCAGTGCCAATATCAATGGCTTTCCGATATACGGCAGTCCTTTTGGCATCAGGTTCAACATATGAAACCCTCTCCAGCGAACAATTGCCTCATCCAACCGTTCCCGTACCGGAATCCGGCGAGTTTTGCTATCGAAATAATATTGGTATAAACATTCCTGTAAATTTGCCCCCTGCAAGCCGGCTGCATAGAGCTGCATAAATAGCATATAGTCTTCATAGCGAGCGATTTTCTCCATTACCGGATAACCGCTGACTTTTTCAAAGCACCGTCGCCGAAACAGAATTGAACCATGTATAAACGGCGAATTAAACAAAAAATCCTGCTTTCGAGGGCGTTCCGGACGTTTCCAGCAGCCGGAAACACCGCCCTCCGGCGTATATAAATCACAATTAGAGCCAACGAAATCCACATCTGCATGCGATTCCAGATAGGCAATCTGCTTTTCAAAGCGGTCAGGTTTGGAAATGTCATCATCATCCTGCCGTGCAAGATATGCCCCCTTCGCCACAGATAAGCAGCGGTTCAACGTCCGAGCCAAGCCCAAATTGCGGTCATTTTGCAGCAATCGAATCCGACTGTCCCGAGCAGCAAGGTTCTGCATCCAGAGCAAGGCTGCATTGGTCGAGCCATCATCACACAAAATCAATTCCCAGTTGGGATAGGTCTGTTCTACAATCGACCGCACAGAGCGTTCCAACATCGAACGCTCTTTACAATTATAAACGCCCATCAATACGGAAATGAGGGGCTTTTTTTCTTCTGTCAATGTCCTCTCCTCCTGTTGACTGCGTGCCGAATCCAATCCCAGCAGGCAAAATTCCAGTGATACCACCGTTTTCTGCGAATTTGACTGCACGCCAATGAACCATACACCCAGAATGGTTCTGCCTGTACCGATTCCACATGGCGAAAATGCTGTAGCAGATGTTGCGATAACAGCACTTGTTTCAACGCAGCTTCCTGTCCAGCAGATGCCAGCGGAAACGCATACATTTCACCCATATCATCGCAGAACTGAAACTGCCCGAATGCCTGTGCTTCTTCTGCTGTTGGGCGGAACAAGAGCCGCTGCAACAGCGATTCTGTTACATCTGCGAGTGGCAACGCTGCAAAATCGGAAAACGAAACCTGCGGCAAAACCCGTTCTGTAAATGCCAGACAGATTTGCTCCTGCTGTTCTGCGAGGGCTGCATTTGCTTGGTCAACTGCTCCCATCGGCTTACAAATAGGAACTGCCTTGCCATCTTCTTGGATTGTATAGCCCATCGTTGTCCCATGCGGTGCAGCACACATACACTCATAGACATTATTATTAAAGCGAATGACTTTTTTTAAAGGAGTCAGCGGGTCAAAATACCATGCCTCCCACGTTCCCTGTTTCGGCTCGGTATACAGCCCGAAATAATAGCCTTTCAGGTTGGGCAACGGTTTTCCTGCTCCCTCCAACAGTGTCATCAAACAATTCTGCATTGAGCCATTCCAGCCGCTGTCTACAATGCCCAGCCGGACATCTCGCAACAAGCCTGCCTGTTCCAGATAAGCCATAGCAGCAGTTTCGGCTGCCTGCGATTTTTTCTGTACAAAATTTCGATAAACGCTGCTTTTCCGCAACTGTTCTGCCAACGCAGTAAACGCCTGCACAGAAAGTGACTTGTCACAATCTTCTGCCGGAATGGCACAATCTGCATAAACCTGTTGCTGTTCTTCCGCAGAAAGTGCCAGTCGTTCCAATACATGACGAGGCGTTAAATTTGCCCCCCGTACCAGCAGCAAATCATAGGCAGCTTCTCCCATGCGGTGATAAGCTGGCATTCGCAGTGCCATTCGAGAAACATAAAGGTATTGACAGTGAATCGGCAACGCATACTGTTCACAGAACCGCTTTGCGATTTCATAGAGAATGTGTCCATCTCGTGCCAGAAAATACAACGTGTCCACTTGGTCGTGGATTGCCTGCTGCAAACACCACCAGACATAGCTATATAAAACCGGAGCGGTTACAGCTCCGGTCAAGTCTGAAAATAAATCTCCTGTTTGCAATGCCGTTGCTGCCGCTGCAAACGGCGGAACTGCCTGCAACTTCTTGAAATAATCCGCATCCATTTTCACACCTCCTGTTCTGCGATTGCATTCTCTCATTACTTCCTCGTTATTATACCACGTTCTTTTCCAGAACGTCAAGGTTCTGTGAAATTCTTAAAGAAAATGACGAAAACCGCTGGATTTCTCCATCCAAAATATAGGGAAAGCATCCAACGATTTATGGAAAATCTGCCACCCGACTTTCAGGCACTTTACGAACACCTTTCACGCAATTTCCATAAAGTTATGCGAAAATAGGAGCATAGAAACAAAGACAGCCTCTTCTCAAAAGAAAGGAAGATTTCATATGAGTAGCAGAGAACAAAACCGAGCCTGGGCGATGACCATGGCAGTTGCTGCCGTTCTCGCCTATACCACTGGCTGTACAGACAATAACAGTTCCAGTACCGCCGAATCAACACAAACCACTGCTGCTATTTCTGAACTGGAATCAGAATCCACGACAACTGATTCTGAACATTCAGAAAGCACCGTTGCAACACCGCTTTCCGATTCAGAACAGCGTGTGGACTATGATGACGACGACAAAACCAGTACTTATGATACATTTGATGCAGAAATCACGCTGAGCGGAACGACCGCAGATGTAACCGGCAACACCAATGCCGTTTCTGTTTCCGACCGCACCGTTACCATTCAGAACGGCGGTACATACCGAATCACCGGAACATGGAAAGACGGTCAGCTGCGAGTCACTGGCAGCGAAAAAGTAAAGCTGTATTTCGACGGCGTTTCCATTACCAATTCCAATGGTGCAGCGTTATCCTGCGAAAACGAAAAACGCACCATTCTCTCTCTGGCAGCCAACACAGAAAATTCCCTCTCCGATGGTGCAAATTCAAATACCACCACAGATGGAGAAACTGCTGCCCTCTTTACTGAAGATAAATTGACCATCAACGGCAGCGGTGCTTTGACCGTAACCGGCAATGCAGCAAATGGCATTGTCTGCCGGGATGATTTAAAAATTACAGATGGAACCATCTCCGTGACCGCTGCCAATAATGGCATGAAAGGCAAAGACAGCATTGGTATTTGCGGCGGCACGATTACCATAGATGCACAAAATGATGGCTTAAAGACAACAAAAGCAGATGACCCGGAACAGGGTTGGATTGCCATCAGCGGCGGTACACTCAACATTACCGCCAAAGGAGACGGCATTCAGGCAGAAACAGACTGCTACATTGACGGCGGTACGCTGAATGTCACAACAACGGGTGAAATTGCAGTCAGCACCTCGGACGACCAGCCGTTTGGAGGCGGTGGCTTCGGTGGCAGATTCGATAACGGACAATCGCCATTTGACGGACAAACACCACCGCAGGGCGGTAATCGTCCGGATGGGGCTGCACCCATGGAAAAGCCGGATGATGCGACTGGTTCACAACCAGCAGAAACCGCTCCGGCTGTTACAACGACCACAACCACAACGAATACAGAAACAACTACAGACACCGATACAAACACAACTGCTGCGGAAGATGCCAGCAGCAAGGGTATCAAAGCCGGAAATGCACTGACCATTACAGGTGGAACGATTCAGGCAAACACCACTGACCACTGTATGCACAGCGGTGGAGCGTTTACCTGCTCCGGCGGCACGCTGGAATTGAGTTCTTCCATGGCAATGGGCATCAGCAGCCACGGTGATTTCGCAATCACAGACGGTTCAATTACGATTGACCAAGCAACCGAAGGCATTGAATCCAAGGCAGATATGAACTTAGCAGGCGGCACGATCCGCATTTTACAGGCAACCGATGACGGTTTGAATACAGGCGGCGGCACTGGTATGGGCATGGGCTTCCCGATGGGACAGCCAGACGGAAACCAGCCGGGCGACCCATCTGCAACCACTGCTGCCGATGAAACTACCACAACAGAAACCACGACCGCAACCACAACGCTTTCCAATACCGACACTGCCACAGATACCGCAGAGGAAAGCCACGAATTGACCATTAGCGGCGGTACGATTTACATCTGTGCAGACGGAGACGGCATCGACTCCAACGGTAACATTACCATGACTGGCGGAACGGTCTTTGTTTCTGGCCCAGTCAGCGGCGGCGATGGTGCGATTGACTTTGAAACCGATATGACCATGACAGGCGGTTCTATTTTAGCACTGTCCAGCCGTGGCATGATGGAATATCTCAGCACACAGCATTACTATACAACCAGCATTTCAGCCAATGCCGGCGACTTCATCGCTGTCTGTGATGCAGACGGCAACGTCCTGATGGGTATGCAGACACAAAAAGCGGTTTCCGATGTCGTTTATTACGGCGACCAGATGGACAACTGCCAGCTGATTGTAGACGGAACATATTCCGGCACGCTCTCTGAAGATGGAACTGCTACAGATGGCACAGTTTCCGGCGGAACAGTTGCAGATTCGTTTCAATTGACAGACGGCAGCGAACAAAGCTCCGCTCCAGGCAACTTTGGCGACAAAGGCGGAACACCGCCGAACAACGGCGAAATGCCAACCTTCGCAGACGGCGAACAGCCAGAACCGCCGCAAGGCGGATTTGGCAACGGACAGCAAGGTGGTGGAAATGGTGCACCAACGCCGCCACAGGGCGGACAGCCATCCGAAAACACAGCTGCTTAACATTGCTTTCTTCTTAATCTTTTTCCAAACCTTTCATATTCATGCAAGAACAGACCGCTTGGGAAACCAAGGGTCTGTTTTTGTTTCACAAAATCCAGTTTGCAACTACAAAAGTTTCCACAAAAATCCTTGACTTTTTGACATCCTCGTGGTAAACTAAAAGTAATCACTTTTTTGTCGGCTGCCTGCCGCAAAAAATCAAATGAATTTTATCACAAGGAAAGGAATGGGATTTTTGATGAAAAAAACAGGAATTGCCCTGCTCAGTGCAGCGGTTCTTGCCATCACCAGTGCAGCTTCTGCCTCCTCCGGCTTGTTCGGAACTGCGGAAGCTGCGGACACCACAAACTCCACTTACAACTACGGCGAAGCCTTACAGAAGTCGATGTTTTTCTATGAGGTACAGCAGTGCGGCGAACTGCCAGACTGGAACGAAGTCAGCTGGCGAGATGACTGCATGGTCAACGACTATATTCCGGGCGGCTGGTTCGATGCCGGCGACCACCTGAAATTCACACTGACCAATGCTTATGCTGCAACCATGCTGGGTTGGGGCTTGCTGGAATATCAGGACGGTGTCAAGGAAATCGGCGAACTGACTGAATACAAGAACAACCTTGCTTGGGCATTGGATTACGTTGCAAGCTGTGATTTGGGCGATGAAATCGTTTACATGATTGGCGATGGTGCATTCGACCATGTATGGTGGGGTTCTGCGGAAGTTTATATGCGGAAGTTCGCACTGATGAAGGGTGAAACCGAACGGCCGTATTACACCTGCAATGACAGCTGTATTGAAGGACAGATGGCAGCGGCTCTTGCCGTTGGTTATCTCTGTTTCAAGGATTCTGACCCAGACCGTGCAGACAATTATCTGGCACACGCAAAGGCTTGCTTTGAACGGGCTGACAAAAATCGCTCCATCGGCGATGATACTGAAGAACATAATTATTATAAGCCAAGCTCATTCTATGACGACTTGTTCTTTGCTGCAAACTGGCTCTATCGGGCAACCGGTGAACAATCCTATCTGGATTTGTGCAAGACCGATTACATCCCGAATCTGGGCAAGGAAGAACAGTCCTCTGAAATGAAATATACTTGGGGTCATTGCTGGGATGACACCATGCAGGGCGGTATGTTGCTGTATGCAATGAATACTGGCGACAGCCAGTGGAAAGAACAGTTCCGGAAACATCTGGAATACTGGACAACGGGTTACGGTGGCAAGCAAATCGCACACACACCGGATGGTCTGGCATGGCTGTTCCCGTGGGGTCCGCTGCGTCATGCAACCACTACTGCATTCCTGGCATATGTTGCAGCAGATGAACTGTTTGCAGACGATGCAGCCGCTGCAACAAAATACACCGATTTTGCGGATTCTACCATGAATTATGCATTCGGCGACAATGACCTTGATATGAGCTATGTTATTGGCATGGGCGACAAGTATCCGCAGGCATGGCACCACAGAACATCTTCCGGTGCATGGAACGACAAGTGGAGCAACATCGGACAGACGGAGGGCGAAGATGCAAAGCCGCACGCACACACTTTGTATGGTGCACTGGTTGGCGGCCCTGACCAGACCGGTAAATACTCCGATAAAATCGGCGATTATCAGTATACCGAAGTTGCCATTGACTACAACGCTGGCTATACCGCTGCACTCTGTGCAATGGTACAGAAATACGGTGGCAGCAGTGACCCAGATTTCCCACCGACTGAAACACCGAAGTGGACAGAATTCTTTATGCGGGCATCCATCAACCAGGCTGCTGGCAGCTATACCGAAATCAAGGCATTTGCCATGAACCATTCCGCATGGCCGGCAAGAGTCATTCAAAACCTCTCCTACAACTATTATTTCGACATCTCTGAACTGGTTGACGCTGGTTATTCCATTGACGACGTTTCTGTAAGAATCGGCTATGACCAGCACGCTTCTGATGAGGGCAAGATGACCATTTCCGACCCGATTCACTACAAGGATAACATCTATTATGTCAAGCTTTCGTTCGCAGATGGCAGCGTTGTCATGCCGACCGGACAATCTGAACACCGCTCCGAATGCCAGTTCCGTATCTCCATTCCGGACAACATTCAAGGCGTTTGGGATGCTTCCAACGACTATTCGTTCCAGGGTCTGACACAGGGCGGCGAAGATGCGATGGTAGATACCCCATATATCACAATGTATGATGGGGACACCCTGATTTGGGGTACAGAACCAGACGGCACAACCCCGGATGACAACCCGGTTACAACTACCACCACAACAGCTACCACAACTACCACTACAACGACAGTTACCACCACTGCTGAAACCACAGAAGAAACAACCGCAGAAACCACTGCTCCGGCAACGACTACAGCAAGCTCCACTACACCAGCAACAGAAATTACAACCGCAGTCACAACAGAAACCTCCACAATCATTGACCCTGACATCTTCTATGGGGATGTTGATTTGGATGGTGCTGTATCTTTGACCGATGCAATTCTATTAAACAAGTATCTGGCTGGAATGGTTGTATTGTCGGATACCGCACGGGCAAATGCAAACTGCTACTTGGATAAAGACAGCAATCTGAACGAAGATGATACCACATACCTCATGCGGTTCGTTGTTCGTTTAATTGATGACCTCCCGTATATTCCAGAATAATCAAACATTTTCTTTTTGAAAATCCGCTGCTGGAAGTTCTCCGGAATCTTCCAGCGGCGAATTTTTTTACAAAAAGGAAACCTTGCTTTTTCTCGAAATTTCCAAAATTCTATTGACGAAACTACAAAAAAGTAGTACAATGATAGGGAACAATCAAATCATTGGAGGTTTTTCCCATGGCAAAGAAATTTATTGTAGAAACATCTGCAAGACACGTTCATCTGACCGCAGAAGTATTTGCAACCCTGTTCGGCGAAGGCAAGGAACTGACCGTTAAGAAAATGCTCTCTCAGCCGGGACAGTTCGCAAGTGAAGAACGGGTTACCATCGTAGGCCCGAAGAAGTCCCTGCCGAATGTTTCCATCCTCGGCCCGTTCCGGAAGGCAAATCAGGTAGAACTCTCTGCAACCGATGCTCGTTCTATCGGCATTGTTGCTCCGATTCGGGAATCTGGCGATGTTGCTGGTTCTGGTGCATGTAAGATCGTTGGTCCAGAAGGCGAAATCGAAATTTCTGAAGGTGTTATCGTTGCAAAGCGTCACATCCATTTGACTCCGGCAGACGCTGAAGAAATGGGCGTAAAGGATAAGGACGTTGTATGGGTTCGTCTGGATACAGACGGCAGAAAGGCAATCCTGGGCGATGTTGTTTGCCGTGTTTCTGATTCTTATGCACTGGCAATGCACATTGATACTGATGAATCCAATGCAGTATCTGCTCCGAGAGAACTGTACGGCGAAATCGTAACCGTAGACTAAGTACCTAACAAAATTTTGTACAGAAAAAGCCCCGTATCCTGCGGATATTTTCCAACGGATACGGGGATTTTTTGTTATGTGTATGATGATATATCAGGATGTTAAAATCAACGGCAAATCTTCTTCCCGTAACCAATGCAGAATGTCCCACATCTGCGAATCTGGAACGGCAATGCATCCGGCAGTACTGGATGCTCCTGCGGTGCAGTGCAGAAAAATAGCCGAGCCTGCTCCGGGAACAACTGGGTCACAGTTATAATTCACCACCACGGCATAATGATAGCTACTCGCATAATCAATCAGATGTTCCGCACTGTTCCAATTGATTTCCGTTGTTTCCTGCCACTGATTATAAACCGGAGAAGCTGGGTCATCCACCCAATAACAATTCTCGTTCAACTGCCGATATGGAATGGATAAATCCGTAAGTGGGTCTGTTCCAAAGGCAAACCCCAACGAAAACAACCCTTTTGGCGTGCAAGAAATCCCCTCTCGACTGTTCGCAGAAACACCATTTGTTCCTACACAGCCGTTGGATACAAAATCCATCTGCCAGCCCTGTTCCCCTGCTGAAAATCCATAGACAACCGCAGAGCAGCCGCTTGAAACCACAGCAATCAGTTGTTTGCTATCCCCCAAATCAGAAAGTGGATAACCATTGTTTTCTAAAATGGTTGCTAACTCTGCACAAACTGGAATGGTTGTTGTTTCCATAGTAGTTGAAACAGTTGTTGTAATGGTTGTGGTTGCCATGCTTGTTGAAACAGTGGTCGTTTGGGTTTTCATCTCCAATTCTGTTGTAATGGAATCTGTTGACTCGATGGAAACCGCTGTGAAATGCTGCGGTTCTTGTGCAGATTTCTGATGCAGCAAAACGCCAAAACATCCAATTCCAATCAGCAACAGCCCGATGACAATGCTCAAAAGTATCAAAATTCGTTTTTGTTCCGGTGTATTGGGACGTATCACAAAATCATCTCCCCTTTTTCTGTTAGCATAACACAAAGAAAAAAATCTGTCAAGCAGGCTGCATTTGTCGAAAAAATCGCCGCTTTGCTTGCATTTCCCCCGCAGATATGCTATACTAATCATATTGATTTCGTATTTTGAAAGGAGTATTCATGATTACTGTATCCAACGTCAGCCTCCAATTCGGCGGCGACACCCTCTTTAAGAACGTCAACCTGCAATTCAATGCCGGAAACTGCTATGGGGTCATCGGTGCAAACGGTGCTGGAAAATCCACGTTCCTGAAAATTCTATGCGGTGTCTTGCCGCCCACAACCGGAGAAGTTACCATCCCGAAAGAACTCCGGATGAGCGTTTTGAAGCAAGACCACTTCGCCTATGATGCCTACACCGTTCTCGACACGGTGATTATGGGCAATGAACGGCTCTATGCCATCATGCAGGAAAAAGATGCCCTGTATGCAAAGCCGGACTTCTCGGAAGAGGACGGCAACCATGCAGCGGAACTCGAAGCCGAATTTGCAGAACTGAACGGCTGGGAAGCGGAATCGGATGTTTCCAAGCTCCTGCAAGGACTGGGACTTTCCGAAGATTTGCTGTACCAGACCATGGGCGACCTCTCCGGTAACGAAAAGGTGAAAATCCTGCTCGCACAGGCACTGTTCGGCAATCCGGACATCATTCTCATGGACGAACCGACCAACCATCTGGATATTGATGCCATCACGTGGCTGGAAGACTTCCTTTCTGAATATTTCGGAACGGTCATTGTGGTTTCCCATGACCGCCATTTTTTGAATAACGTCTGCACGCACATCGTTGACATCGACTATACGCAAATTAAAATGTATGTCGGCAACTATGAATTCTGGTATGAGTCCAGCCAGATGATGCAGCGGATGATTCGCCAGCAGAACAAAAAGACTGAAGAAAAGATTAAGGAACTCAAAACCTTTATCGAGCGGTTCTCTGCCAACAAATCCAAATCCCGTCAGGCAACCTCCCGCCGGAAATTGCTGGATAACCTCACTGTGGAACAGCTGCCAGCCTCCAGCCGCCGCTATCCGTTTATTGGATTCGACATGGATCGGGAACTGGGAAAAGAAGTGTTACAGGTCAACGGCATTTCCAAAACCGTAGACGGTGTGAAGCTGCTGAACAATGTCAGCTTTACCCTGAGCCGTACGGACAAAGTTGCCTTCATCGGCGAAAGTGAACAGGCAATTACCATGCTGTTCAAAATCCTAATGGAAGAAGAACAGCCAGACGAAGGTACATTCAAGTGGGGCGTTTCCACTTCGACTTCCTACTTCCCTGTGGATAACTCTGTTTATTTCAACGACTGTGACCTTTCCATTCTGGATTGGATTCGGCAGTATTCCAAAACAGATGAAACTGAAACCTATCTCCGAGGCTTCCTCGGCAGAATGCTGTTCTCCGGCGATGATATTTATAAGCCGGTCAAGGTCTTGTCTGGTGGAGAAAAAGTCCGCTGCATGTTCTCTCGGATGATGCTGTATCATTCCAACGTATTGCTGTTAGACCGTCCGACCAACCATCTGGACTTGGAAAGCATTACTGCTGTAAACAATGGCTTGACGGCATTCAAGGGCGTTGTCATTCTTTCCTCACACGACCACGAAATTTTACAGACGGTTGCAAATCGCATCATTGAAATCACACCAGACGGCTGTCTGGAAAGACAGGGCACTTATGAAGAATTTCTGGACTGGAAAAAGGAAAACCAGAAATAAACCTACCCCACCCCATCATCAACCGGAAAAATAAAGGAGTATCAAATTCATGAAATCCAACCTCATCTGTATGTTGATTACCATCATTGCATACTTGATTTTAATGATTGTAGTCGGCATTCTCGCATCCAAAAAAAATAAAGACACCAGCGATTTCTACCTAGGCGGCAGAAAGCTGGGGCCAATCGTCACCGCCATGAGTGCGGAAGCCTCTGACATGAGCAGCTACTTGCTGATGGGCTTGCCAGGGCTGGCACTGCTGACTGGCTTTGCCGATGTTGGCTGGACGGTCATTGGTCTGGCAATTGGCACATATCTCAACTGGCTGTTGGTTGCAAAACGGCTGCGAATTTATTCCCAGCACAATGGCTCGATTACAATTCCAGACTTTTTCTCGAACCGCTATCACGATAACAAACATTTCCTGATGGGCATTTCCGCCATCATCATTTTGATTTTCTTTGTGCCGTATACTGCATCTGGTTTTTCCGCCTGCGGAAAGCTGTTCCAGACGCTGTTCGGGATGAACTATCACGCTGCGATGATTTTAAGTGCTGTAATCATCATTGCCTATACCAGCATCGGCGGATTTTTGGCTGCCAGCACAACCGACCTGCTCCAGAGCATTATTATGACCGTTGCACTGGTCATGGTAGTTGTCTTTGGAATTGTCAAGGCTGGCGGTATAGATGTTGTCATGGAAAATGCAAAGGCTCTGCCGGGCTATCTTTCCTTCAACCACACCTATGATATTACAACCAATTCTGCAAAACCATACAGCATTCTGACCATCTGTTCCACCTTGGCTTGGGGACTGGGCTATTTCGGAATGCCGCATATTCTGCTGCGATTCATGGCAATTGAGGACAGCAGAAAAATCAAGACTTCCCGTAGAATTGCCTCTATCTGGGTTGTCATCTCTATGGGCATTGCCATTCTGATTGGTTTCATCGGAAAAACTCTGATGACCAACAGTACAATTTCCGTACTGGGCGACAATCCGGACAATTTCAGTGCAGAGTCTGAAACCGTTATCATGAAGATTGCAACGCTGATTAGTGAACATGGCGTTCTGGCAGCGTTGTTTGCTGGTCTGATTTTTGCAGGAATTCTTGCCTGCACGATGTCTACTTCAGACTCTCAGCTGCTGGCAGCATCCTCCAGTATGTCAGAAAACCTGCTGCAAGGCGTGTTCGGCATTAAGCTTTCGGAAAAGACTGCCATGCTGGCAGCTCGTGCCGTTCTGCTGATTATCGCTGTGATTTCCATCGGTATCGCATGGAATCCGGACAGCTCTGTTTTCCATATCGTATCCTTTGCATGGGCTGGATTTGGTGCGACTTTTGGACCTGTTATGCTGTGTGCGTTATTCTGGAAGCGTTCCAACAAGTGGGGAGCTTTGGCTGGACTGGTTGCCGGCGGTGTGATGGTATTTGTATGGAAGTTCCTCGTTCGTCCGCTGGGCGGAGCATGGGATTTATACGAACTGCTGCCAGCCTTTATCGTGGCTCTGGCTGCCATTGTTATTGTTTCGCTACTGACAAAAGCACCGGAACAGGAACTGGTAGAAGAATTTGAAGCTGTTCAGGCAGAATGCAAACGATAAAATCAAGCATTCAATCATTCTGAAACACAAAACACCGCTGCGGATGGTATTGCAACCTCCGCAGCGGTGTTATTTTTATCGCTTTTTTGTTTTAATTAGTCAGCCAGCAACTGTTCTGCTGCTGCCAGCTTTGCACTGCATACAAAGACATCCATTGCCTTTTGCAGTTCTTCTTCGGTCGGGAATGTCGGAGAAATCCGGATGTTTTCATCTTCTGGGTCTACGCCATACGGGAACGATGCCCCTGCACCCGTCAGAACGACACCAGCATCCTTACAAAGCTGTACAATCCGCTTTGCACAACCCTTCTGATTGAAGGAGATGAAGTAACCGCCCTTTGGATTCGACCAAGTTGCAATGCCCAAATCACCCAGTTCCTTTTCCAGTGTGTTGACAACAATTGCAAACTTCGGAGCAATCAATGCCTTATGCTTCTTCATGTGTTCCAGCAGGTTTTCAAACTTGCCGCCAAAGAACCGCAGATGCCGCAGCTGGTTCATCTTATCAAAACCAATCGTTGCAAAGCCCAAGGACTTCTTCAGGCTTGCCAAGTTTCTTTCGCTGGCTGCCATTACTGCAATTCCGCTGCCCGGGAAGGTGATTTTAGAAGTAGATGCAAACATATAGCAAATATCTTCGTTGCCAACCTTCTTTGCTTCTTCCAGCAGATTTGCCTGTACTGGCGGATTGTCAACCAGATGGTGTACACAGTATGCATTATCCCAGAAAATCCGGAAATCTGCTGCCTTCGGCTTCAGTGCTGCGAATCGCTTTACCACTTCATCGCTATATACAACCCCGCCCGGATTGGAGTACATCGGCACACACCAGATGCCCTTGATGCTGTCATCTTCTGCAACCAGTTTTTCTACGATGTCCATATCAGGGCCATCTTCGTTCATCGGCACATTGATCAGTTCCATACCAAAGAACTGGGTTACTGCAAAATGGCGGTCATATCCCGGAACCGGACACAGGAACTTCACATGATCCAGTTTGCCCCATGGTGTGCCACCCAAAACACCGTTGGTCATTGCAACAGACATTACCCAGTACATAATGTTCAGGCTGGAGTTTCCGTATACAATAATTTCTTCCGGCTTTACGCCCAGCATCGGTGCAAAGAATGCCTTTGTTTCCGGCAGTCCATCCAGAACCCCGTAGTTCCGGCAGTCCAGACCGTTTTCAGCCCGATAATCGCCCTTCTTCAGGCAATCCATCATATCCATGCTCAGTTCCAACTGTGCTGGTGCTGGTTTCCCTCTGGACATATCCAGTTTCAGATTTTCTGCCTGAAACTGCTTGTATGCCTGCTGACATTCTGCCTGAAATGCCTCCAACTCCGCATGATTCTTTTCCTGTAATCTCATTGTTTGCGTGTGAATTTCCGTTCGGAAATTCTACTCCTTTCTGCAATCTTCCATGTGCACGGTTTTTGTCGAACCCTGCAAATTTGCTACGGTCTTATTATAACATATCTTTCTATCGCTTGCAAGTGTTCGTGTAGAAAAAACAAAAATTTTAAAAAAAGAGAAAACAGCAGGTCTGTTTTCCAGCAAATCGACTGTTTTCTCTATGAAATCTTATTTTTACTCCGATGTTTTTTGTTCTTCTGCGGTACAAAGCTTAAAAATACCGCCGTCCAATGCATAAAACACACCGCCTGCATACTGACATTTTTCTGTCAAATCCCCGCAGGATAACTTTGCAGCCAACTCCGGCTTCATATATTGCTTCGCATACCGATAAATTTCCTGCCAGTGTGGCAAAGTGAAATCAGGGCGATACAGATAAAGCTGCTCAATCGGATACATCACCAGAATGCTGCTCCAGAACTGGCAGAACTGCTGCATCATCTCTTCCATCAAGTCTGACAAAATCGGGTCAAAGTCCTTACCCTCTGCACAGGCTGCGGTAAACAAATCCGGCAGTGTCATTGTTTCCAGCTTTCTGCCTGTCAGATCATACAAGACTGGCGTTTGCTTGGCACTATAATACGGCTTTACTCGCTGCTGCAATGCAACTGGCGTCAGCAAGTCGCCCACAGTTTGATTTGGAGAAAGCGGCAATCCCTGCATAGAAATCGGCTTGCCGTTTAGACACTCCATGGTATGCGAGCGACAGACGATAGAAACATAATAATCTGCCCCATCTGCACAGAATAAAGCAATAATTTCCTGCTTTGGTTTCTGATACAGGCAATATACCGCCATAGATGGCAATGCATTACCCCAGAAGACCGGAACGTGCAGGGCATCTCTCAATATCTGCTGCAATTCTGCCATTTGTTGTTCCTGCCTAGTTGCATCCGGAAAGAAGTGCTGCAAGACGCTGGGCATCCATCCAACACCCAAGCCCAAAATTTGCGATTCCTCAATATAGTTGCTCTTCAAAATCTGGCGAACGGTTATAATCATTTGTTCCTGTATGGATGCCCATGAAGCCTGCATCACTGGAAACGGAATGCACTGCTTTTCCAGCGTATTCATGCCCAAGGTTGTCAGTCCAACCACCAAATGATTCCCCTGAATGGAAATACCAATCAGCAGCCAACGAGAAGGATGCACATCCATCAATAATTTTCTTCTGCCTTTTCCCTCCGAGGTTGGACATGTTCCGATGTCTTCTAAAACGCCCTTTTCCATCATCTCATGAATCAGCAGCGTCACGGATGCTCTTGTCATATGCAGTTTGTTGGCAATCTCCACACGAGAAATTGCTCCGTATTGCTGAATCAGCTGCAATACCTGCAAATACATCCACTTTCGTTCCATCTGTCGGTCAATGACTGGTTTCCACATTGCGGATTCGCTCCCCTCAATTCACAATTTCCTTTCTTTCTATTGATGCAATCTTTTATCGATTTAAATCAATACTATTATTTTAACAATTTCAACCGGATTTTGCAAGTTTATGTGGAGGCTTTCTGATGAAAATTTACATATTATTGAAAAATAGGGAAAGTGTTCATGTTTGCTCCGCTCTTTTTAAGTTAACATACTGAAAATCTGAATTAATAGTGGCATGGTTGCCATAGAGAGAATCGTTGTTGCTGCAAAAATTTGAGAAGCATAAATGTCATTTAAGCCATGTACTTGACATTGCAGTGTACACATTGCAGCAGCCGGCGCAGCTGTCAGCAGCAAAACAACCGTCCGCACTTCCATAGATACAAACGGCAGGCAGAGGCACATTGCCATGACTGCCAGCGGAATGACCAGCAATTTCACGAAGCTGACCCAATAAATCCGCACTGTCCGCAATGCTCCCAACAAGTTTGCCTGTGCCACGCTGACACCCGATGCAATCATCGCAAGCGGTGTATTCAAGTCGGAAATATAGCCCATCGTATCCATCAGCAAGCCCGGCATTGGAAGCTGTACAAAATACAGAATCAACCCAATGGCGATACCAATGACCGTTGGCGAACGCAGCACTTTCAATGCCTTTTTGAAGTCCTTGGTCTGTGTCAGCTGCATGACACCGTGTGTCCACGAGAACAAGAAGAAAATCGTCAGGAACGCAGTGACATAGAAAACACCCTCTGCCCCGAACAGTGCACTTGCCAGCGGAATGCCCATGAAGCCGCAATTGCTATATGTTGCAGAAAATCGCTCAATCGGTGCTAACTTTCCGACGGATTTTCCACGGAAACACAGCATGGAAATCAAAATGGCGATGACATAAGAAGCTGCCGCCAGCACAAACGTCAGCAGCAAATTCACGACCAGACGGGAATCATATTCCTCCTCTAAGTAAGCATGCACGATGATGACTGGCGTTACAATTTCCAACACGACATTGGAAAGCTGCTTGCCGCCCTCTCGGCTGACAATGCCGGTGTAGTATGCAATCATTCCGACCACATTCAGAATGAGCATAATAATTGCCTGCTGTAAAATAATTCCTGCCATATGTTCGTACTCCTTTTTTTTGACAGCCGAACGACTGCCATTCTCCAAAATAAGAACCGCCCGTTTGGTGATAGAGAAACAGGCGGTCACTTCCTTGATAGTATAGCATGGTGGTTTTTAGATTTTATAGATTTTGTATAAACATTGGTTGAATTTGCAGTCCACCCAAAGCCGCTGCAACGGTGTCGGAAATCTGGGTAAAATCAGCCACCAAAGACGATGGTTTCTTGACGGGAGCATCCTGCCGCAACGGTACGAAATAATAGTTTTTCGTATTCAACAGCAAGCCCAGATTTTTCGCCGATGCCCGCAAAGCGTCATTGGTTGCCAGAGCCAGAATAATTGGCTTTTCGTTCCGCAGCATGGATTTTACTGCCATGGTCACGGTGGTATCTGTGATGCCCATCGCCAGTTTTGCCATGGTGTTGGCGGTGCAAGGTGCAACAAGCAGTGCATCCAAGCGGTCTTTTGGCCCTAACGGTTCCACATCTGAAATCGTCAACAGAGCAGGTTTTCCACAAATCTGCTCCAATTTTTTTCGTTGTTCCACAGCTTTCCCAAAACGGGTATCAATGCTAGCGGCATGTTCTGAGAAAATCGGCGTTAAGCTGTAACCTGCCGCCACCAGTCGTTCTGCCTCTGCAAACGCAGCAGAAAAGGTGCAAAACGACCCTGTTACCGCAAATCCAATGCGTTTACCAATTGTTTCCTTCATCTGCGAGTCCCCTCTCCTGTAAAATATGGAAGATGGTTTTCGCAATGATTGCTCCAGCGGTTTTCGGTGCAGTGATTCCCGGCAGCCCCAACGCCCAGACTACCTGACGATGCAGGCGTTTTGCAGCATCAAAATCCGTTCCGCCCGGTTTCGATGCCAGGTCAATCACCAGTGCATCTGGTTTCATGTTGGACAGGGCTGTTTCGTCCAGCATCAGGACTGGAACGGTGTTGCAGAACCAGTCAAATTTCCCTGCACGGGCAGCAATTTCAGACGGATGCATCCATTTCAGACCATTTGCCGCACAGCGTTCCGCATCTTTGCAGCTGCGAGCCGCAACGGTAACATCTGCTTTCAAGCCCTGCAAACGCTCTGCCATGATTGTTCCGATTCTGCCGTAGCCGATGACGAGAACAGAGCTGCCGCAGAGTACTGTTTCCCGTTCTGAGATGGCAATTTGAATTGCTCCCTCTACAGTTGGAACGGCATTTGCCAGACAGAGTTCCTCCCGCTGAAAATAATCGCAAAAACACAGTTCTTGTTCTTGACACATCCGGCAAACAGCTTCGGGGAGTACGCCGCCGCACACCAGACCGCCTTTTTTCACATGGGACAGCAATTCGGGCAGCGACAAGTTCCCATTTTTGGACGGCACAGATTCGGCTGTCGTGTGAATGGGCAGGACGAGAACATCAAATTCTGGTAATGTTTCAGAATCTGACGGAGAAAATCCGATTGTCGTCACGGAAAGCTGCGGCGACTCGGCAAGTTTTTGGGCGGCATATTGTTGGCGGCGGTCACCGCCAGCCACCAAAATTTGCAGCAATTGTTGCATCTTGCATTCCCTCCTTTTGTTCCGGATTTTCGCCCATTCTCAAAGAATGGGTGTACTTCATTTTATGCAGGCAGGAGAAAAGGGGTGAACAAAAAGGGCACACTTCTTGCGAAGTATGCCCTCTTGTTTCCGCAATCCAAATTCTTTACTTGTAAAGATTTTGTCCAATCCCACTTGTAATTGAATGGATGACTTCCTTAAATTTTATCTGTTTTCTTCGGAAGATGATTCGGAATCAGAGATTCTTACTTTCTCTTCTTGGAAACCAGAGCAACACCGCCGATTACTGCGATTGCTGCAACAGCACCTGCAACCGGAATCATGCTGCCAGTCTTCGGAGAGCTGGTAGAACCAGTGTTCTTCTTAGTGGTCTGCTGAGCTGCCTTTGTGGTGGTAGCTGCCTTTGTGGTGGTAGCTGCTGCTGTGGTAGTTGTAGTGGTGGTAGTTGCTGCAGCAGAAGTAGTGGTAGTAGTTGTTGTGGTCGGCTTAGCAGTTGTGGTGGTAGTTGTGGTAGTGGTAGTCGGCTTAGCAGTTGTAGTGGTTGTTGTGGTGGTCGTTGTAGTAGTGGTGGTTGTTGTGGTAGTCGTTGTGGTAGTCGTTGTGGTAGCTTCAGTTGTGGTGGTAACTGCACCATCAATCTTGATGTAACCCTGAGAAGCAGGCTGTGTGCTTACGTCCGGGCTGTGCTGAATGATCGGAGTGTAAGAACCATCAAAGGAAATTGCTGGGCTGTCGATGTAGTAGATGTCGCCCGGCTGTGCATTTTCATTAACCTTGAAGGTTATGTTAATGATTGCACCATCGCCAACTACATAGCTTGGACCAGAAGCAGACGGTGTGCTTGCGTATGCAATCCAAGCACCTGCATTGTCCGGAGAAAGCTGCAAACCAGAACCAGAAATTTCAATGTTCTGATTGATGTAAGCATCACCCAGCAAGCCACCTCTGCTATTGCTAGAATAAGTGATTTCGCTTGTGTTCCAAGAGACACCGAATGCCAGAGCATCCCAACCATCAGTATTGCCGTTGATGGTTACCGGAACGGTTACCAGATAATTGTTTGCCTGCAGTTCATCCATCGTAACTGTAACGCCTGCAATTGCCAGACTGCCAATAGCATCTGCTGGAATAGCGGTGAAAACAGCGGCAGAAGTAGCAACTACTGCTGCTGCGGAAACAGCTGCCAGTGCCTTCTTAAATGTACTTTTCATTTTTCTATTTTCCTTTCAAATATAAATTATGCGGTATCCGGTGTCCCAGACACCGCACTTTTACCTAATCTTTAAAATTTAACGACTTAGCCTTCGTACCAGATAGAACCTTCCAAAGACTTCAGGGACGGAATTACATCCGGCCATGTCGGTTCCTGGTTAGCAGCCTTCTTTGCATAGAAGGTCAATACGTTTACAGCATCCTGAGTGGTCATCAGTTCACTGCCATTGTTCATACCAGCCTTGGATTCTGTATCTACGTCTGCCAAGAAGTATGCGAGCTTATTCAAGTTTTCATCTTCGTTGAAAGCAACATTTTCCTGTGCAGCCGCTGCCTTTGCATAGTAAGTCAGGATTGCAACTGCATCCTGAACATCTACAATGCCATTCAAATCTGCATCGCCCTTAACGCCAATGTATACAGTCGGATTTACCGGAGCTGCAACTGCTTCAGCATCTGCCTTTGTCGGGTCAGTGAAGTAAGCGTTTACTTCTGTTACGCAGTACGGCTTGCCTTCTGCATCGAAGATTTCCTTCGGTGTGGTCTTGTCGAGGGTAACTGCACCTGCTTCCAGAGCATTGAAGTGTGTACCTTCTTCATCCACGATATCGAACTTGCTGAACAAATCAGACGGCTTCAGTTCCCGTTCATCTACGGAGAAGTAGAAGTTTGTCGGGTTTACTTCCACTTCCAGTGTGGTTGTACCAACTGGAGTGATTGTGCCGGTTGTACCGGTCGTTGTGGTTGTAGTGGTTTCGCTGCCACCAGTGCCGGTTGTGGTAGTGGTGGTTGTTTCACCAGATACATCTGTGGTCGTTGTACCGCCGCTTACATCTGTGGTGGTTGTGCCGCCAGATACATCTGTGGTCGTTGTACCGCCGCTCACATCTGTGGTGGTTGTGCCGCCAGATACGTCTGTGGTCGTTGTACCGCCGCTTACATCAGTGGTCGTTGTGCCGCCAGATACGTCTGTGGTCGTTGTGCCACCGCTCACATCTGTAGTGGTTGTGCCGCCAGATACGTCTGTGGTCGTTGTGCCACCGGATACGTCTGTGGTCGTTGTGCCACCGGATACGTCTGTGGTCGTTGTACCAGATACGTCTGTGGTGGTTGTGCCACTAACATCTGTTGTGGTAGTAGTTGTAGACTTATCCTTGAACTTGATAATTCTTTCTACATTGAAGTAACCACTCGGAACGCCTGCAAGTGTATCATTATCTGCATCGCCCTGTGCAGTTACCAGCTTGTAAGAAGAATCATAAACGAGCTGGCTGTAATCAGCATCTGTTACGCCGTCTGCTTCTGCCTGATCCGGATGTGCAGCATAATACTTTTCAATACCTTCTACAGTGCTGAAATAATCAGCATCTACATCGGTATCCGGAACCTTGAAGGTTACGGTATAAACATTGGTATCTGCATTTGCATCGGCAACGAAATCAGAACCGCTGTTCAGCAGGCTGGTGACATCATCCATGCTTACATCTACGGTATAATTTACACCTACATTCTGGAATGCCTTATTGACTTCTGCAACTGCCTTATTCAATGTATCGCCATACTTAGCAAGGTCTGCAACACTGCCCGGAACGTCAAACCGTGTGGTTCTCTGGTCCTTCTGTACCTTCAGCCAAGCCAGTGTTTCATCTGCGGTTGCAAATTCTTGATGTGCAGATGTTGTGATTGCCTTATCTGCATAAGAGAATGCCTTTTCTACTTTCTTCTGATAAGTAGCCAGCAGGTTATCAAGGTTTACCGTCAAGTTAGCAGCAGCAGCCTTCTTGGTCACTTCAACCTTCAATTGCTGAACGGTGCTTGCAGCATAAGCCTTTGCATCGGCATAAGTTGCAACCTGGTTGCCTTCGCTGTCTACGAAAACAGCACCCTTTACCCGAATGGTGTTTGCAGTACCAGCGACCTTATTGGCTGCGGTATTTTCAATGCTATCGCCATCAACGGCAGCAGTAAAGGTGCCCTTCTTTTCGAGCATGCTAAAATCAATGTCATCAATGATGGAAGCTGCACCCTGCTTGGTCAATTCTTTCTTGATGGCATCAATGATGTTGCTCTGTACATAGCTGGTTGCATCAACCTGTGCGGTCATAACTGCAACGCTATTTTTAATCTTTACGCTTGGATTACCAACGATGCACTTCTGTACTTTTTCTACATAAGCAGCATTCTTATCCGAGAAATCAGCAGAATCAACGATATCTGCAACATTCAGTTCAAAGCTCTTACCTTCTGAATCAATCAGTGCACCTTCTACGAGCTTTGCCCAATCGGACTCCAGCTCCTGTGGTTTAATTTCCAGTACTCTTTCCACGCTGATGGTGGTTGCATCTGCAGCGTTTGCCATCACTGCAAAGCCCTGTGTCAGAGCGAGCGGTACAGTTGCTGCAATTGCAATGACTTTATTGAATACCTTCTTCATTGCACATTTCCCTCTCTTCATTCAATTTTTTTGCGGCCGTCCAAGCTGACGCACAGACGTGATTGCATTTGTGCAGTCTCATTTCCCCTCACTATTAAACTGCCCTGTTTCTGTTTCCATGTAACCGGATTTCGCAGAACTGAAATAACCGGATGTTCCATGAATGCTTGGACTCACGCGATCCTTTACGGCATGGGTGCATAAACCGCCGTAAACGATTTACATAAAGTATTCTAACACATTCTGTCGGGAATGTCAAGCCTCTGCCCTGATTTTTTTTAAAATTATTAGGTGGAAATTCCGCCCGTATTTGTAGCTTTTACACAATTTTCAACCGTTTTCAACACCTTTCAACAGGCTTTCAACTGAAGTTTTGTGTGCACCTTGTGAAAGTCGTGTTTTCAGAATCGGCTCTTTCCGTCATTTTTCACAAAAAACACAAACAGCCTGCAAAAAGACTTTGCAGGCTGCCTGTGTTGGAAAAATAATAAGGAGAATGTATGAAGAAAGCATTTGAAAATTTCCGACCAGATGCCCAGCTTTTGGCATTGGCGGGAAAGATTTCACTGTCCGTGATACTTCATCAGGATTGTTTTTTCTGCTGTACTTCCTGAAGAACGACAGAAACTTTTTGTTCCTGTCCGTTGCGGACAATGGTCAGGGTGACCGTGTCACCAGCATTATATTCATTCTTATAGTTGTTCAGTTCTTCTGTGGTTTCAATCTTGTTATCATTGATGGCAGTAATGACATCGCCGACCTGTAAACCAGCTTCTGCTGCTGCACCTCCATCGGTTACACTGATAACATATGCACCGATTGGCAAGTTATATGCCTGAGAAACGGCTTCGGAAACATCCTGACAGCTGATACCCAGCTGCGGTCTGCCAGTAACATAGCCATAGTTAATCAAATCATCTACAATTTCCCGTGCTTCTGTCATCGGGATTGCAAAGCCGATACCTTCAATGGTTGCACCACTGGAAGAAACACTAGAGGACATCTTCGCAGAGTTGATGCCGATAACCTGACCAGAACTGTTAATCAACGGACCACCAGAGTTACCATTATTAATGGCGGTATCGGTCTGAATCAATGTCATAGTTTTGTCGTTGATGGTAACTTTCCGGTTCAGTGCGGAAATAATCCCGCAAGTAACCGTGTTCTGGAGTTCCAGACCCAACGGGTTACCGATTGCAACAACCGCATCGCCAACCTGACACTGGTTGCTGTTGCCAAATTCCGCAGCAGTCAAACCAGTCTGGTCTACCTTCAAAACAGCAAGGTCGGTTTCAATATCATATGCAACGACCTTTGCATCATAAGTGGTTTCTTCATCGGACATCCGGATTTCTACGGCAGTTGCTTCGCCGCAGCCATATTCCGAATCATAGATGACATGGGCATTTGTGACAATGTAGCCATCTTCCCGCATGATAATACCTGTTCCGACACCGGTCATTGAACCGGAATTGTCACCATTTCCGCTGTTGCCATTTCCGAACATGCCAAAACCATAATTATAATTGTAGTTATTCGGCATCTTGAAAGTTGCCTGAACACCGACAACCGATGGTGCTACTTTCTTAACAATGTCGCTGATAGACATTGCATTTGTACCGGATGCCAATTCAATCCAGCTTTTTGCAGCATCGCCCTTTACAGTTGTGCTCTGTGCTTTGCTGCTGCTGTCCTGTGTTGTGGTATTGGCTGTGGTATCGGTAGAATCCGAAGCAGAAGTACTGCTTTCTGCTGTTACCAGCTTGTTGGAATTATGAACGCCATTATAAATACCAATCGAACCAACCGAAACAATTGCCATCGCTGCAACAAATGCAACCGCTTTCATCCAGAAGTGATTCTTTTTCTTCGGCGGTTTGCCGCTGCCGGATGCCTGTACTGGTGCATTCGGATTGGAATAATAATTGACGTAGCTGTAACCCTGCTGCTGGGATTGTGTATCAGAGGAAGTATTTCCAGTATATCCTGTGCTCTGGTTGGTACTACTATTAGTAGTGTAACCATAACCAGTCGGTGTGGTGCTGCCATACCGATTTGCTGCTCCATAAGTTGTACCAGAAGCAGTGCGATTGGTTTCTGCTGTATGATTAGCAGCGGTGCCGCCCGTTGCAGCAGATGTGCTATAAGGATTTTGATTGGTCACAGTGGATTCTGGCTGTTTCGGCTCAGAAGCTGCTGTGTTATTCGATTCATTTTTCATCATGTCCTGTTCCCGTTCATACATAAGAATCTTCCTTTCTATTGAAAACCGCTGCTGTTCTGCATCGGTCTGTCTTGTTCTTTGCTCTATGGTTAATATTATACGCTGGAATGTGATAACTTTATGATAGTAGACGGAAAACATCGTTAAACACAGATGGATTCTATTTTTCACAGTTTTTCACAAAAAAAACCGCTCGATTTTGCGATACTTTTCCGCAAAACCGAACGGTTTTCGTTCTAATTCAGGCTATTTTTATCAGCTGAAAGACGGTGTCTGTCCAGAAGCCTGCTTTGCATAATAAGTCAGAATGCCAACGGCATCGGCAACATCTATCACACCATCTTTGTTGACATCTGCTTTGCCTTTCTGTGCATCACTAAACTGTCCCTCATTTCCTGCTGCAACACGTGCATATTCCGTCAGAACAGCGACTGCATCCGGAACATCAACCTTTCCATCGCCATCAACATCGCCAGCGGTATTGGTAACAGTTGGGAAATAGCCGCTATCAATCAGCAAATTGGCAATGGCTTCCTGACCGGCAACCGTCGGGTGCACGTCTGCATTTGCAATATTGACATTTGTCCATGCATGATGCAGGAATGCACTATAAACATCTGCCAGATAAATCTCTCCATTCTGAGCATGTGCCTGTAAATTCTGGTTCAAACCAACTGGAATATACTCTCCATTGGAACTTCCGTTCAGATACTGATACATCTGCCCACCAGAAAATGCACTTAACATAGAAAGTGCATTGCTAGACAAGCCTGTATCATCCTGGTCAACACTCAATGGGTCATAAACCGTCTGGAATACCAGCTTTGCATGACTGTTCGTGCTCTTCAGCTGTAAAATAATGCTGTCGATGTTGGTATTTGCATTGGCAACTGCAGTCGGCATATTGGCTCTCAAATACTTCTGGAATGCAATTTGATTATCCTTGATGGCATTTGCCAAGTCATAAACATTGTCATAATCGTCTACTTTCACCACATCATTATTCAGAACCGGCTGCAAAATATCGTTTGCTCCGATGGTGACAACAATGACATCTGCTCCAGCAACCGCTCCTTGCATGGTACTATCCCCCTGCAACGACTGAAGCAATTCCGAAGAAGTCGTTCCATCCTTTGCAAGGTTGGTGACTTTCTGGTTCATGTGCTGTTCCAGAATGGAAACATAAGCCTTGCTGGAATCCTCCAGACCATAACCCGTGCTGATGCTATCCCCCAGTACGACAACACTGTACGGGGCAACGTCATCTGCTGCGGAAACGGTCGGCATTGGCATGGTCATTGCTGCGATGGTCAGCATGGCAGCAGCGGCGATGGCTCTTCCTGTTTTTCTATTTTTCATGAATTTTCATCCTTTCTAATATGTCGGTTGGTTGTACTTGCATTATAACATATGCAGCGAAGACTGTCAAGAGAAACTTATTTTAGCAAGCAGTCAGAAATCAAAAAATGTTTTTCTGTATTGGTTGCAAGCAACGAGCCGCAGGCGAATAAAAAGTTTTTTGATCCAACAATTTTTCAAAAATGTTGGCGAGGTGTGGGCGAGCAGCCCACATTTGCGGAGCAAATAACAGAACTGCACAATGGAAACAAAACAAAAATCTAGGAGAGAACCGCAAAGAATCGCAATTGCCTTCAAAATCAGGAGGTTGTAATGAGATACAAGATTTCAGGGGCAATTGCGGTTCCCAAGGCAAGCTGGGGATGTACCCCAGCCTTGCCGAACCGGATTCGGGTGGTTTTCCTAGGAGCAATGTTTCGCATGAAACAATGCAAGAACGGCTCTTAGAGAAAACGATTTTCAACATCCGGCAAAAGGGGGTTCCACCCCTGCTTTTGCCTACCAGCGTGCTGCAATTGCCCCGTTGCCTTGTCCGAATTTGCAACTTGTTTCATCAAAATAGTGGCATTGAGAATTTGTAAGTTTCAAAAAATGCAATTGCAGCAGGAATAACAAACTGCAAAATTCAATTTGCTTCGCAAATGTGGGCTACTCGCCCACACCTCGGCAGCATTTTTGAAAAACTGCTGCACCGAAAAACTTTTTTGTTGCCTGCGGCTCGATTCTTACAACCCATCTGCTCCAAACTTTTTCTTTCTCGCCTGTATAATCTCCCACTTTCCACACAAACTATTCCCGTTCCCCCGTGGAACAATCTTTATAAAAGTGAGGATTTTCACCATGGAAATGAAGAAAAATGACCACATTCACTGTTCCGTTACCCAGTGCAAGCACAACATGGGCACAGAAAACTACTGCTGCCTGAACAGCATCACCATCGGCACACATGAACCGAATCCGACTGTTCCGGAATGTACCGACTGCTTCTCTTTCGTAAAGCGGAACTGCTGCGAATAATCATTCTTCCCTGCAAAGCCCCCTTGCTGTTTTTGTTCCTGCATCAAAAACAGCATTCCCTTTTCTCCGGAAAAGGGAATACATACTTCTAAAAAATACCATTCGCTCTAGAATGATTTTTCTTTTTGTGATAAATTTCTTTGAAAAAGTTCAGCAGATTGTACAAAAAATAGAGTTTGGAATCCTACAAAACAGAAAAATTCCGGAAAGCCCTTGTAAAATTACAAAATTTCAGGTATAATAGAAGAATCACCATAAGGAGGGGATCAGTTATGTATGACAAGACCATGACATTTTCTGTAAATGACGAAAAGGAAATCGAAATGAAAAAAACGCTTACTGCCGTCTACGATGCATTGGTACAAAAAGGATACAATCCAGTGAATCAGATTGTAGGTTATATTCTGTCAGAGGATCCGACCTACATAACCACCTACGGCAATGCTCGGAGTTTGATTCGTCACATTGACCGGGACGAACTCTTACAGGCACTGGTAAAATCTTACCTGAACCACTAAGCGTGAAATATGCATTGTTGTTCAGACTGGTACAAGAGCCGGGACAACCGTTCTTTTCGCTAAAAATATCAAAAAATATCAATCGTTCGGATTTTCTGCGTACAAGCAGAAATTGGAATTTCGATTTTTCCGCCGGTATCTTCTATTGTGAAATGCTCCCCTTTTGTTAGACAATGTGGTATAATAGAAATATACCAATAAAA
>ERZ1673743.932-NODE-932-length-37006-cov-11.696165_pt1 | contig 37006 bp, 25 predicted proteins | sample MGYA00580197_ERZ1673743 | MGnify/ENA primary metagenome ERZ1673743 (study PRJEB41218, sample SAMN15661795) | gut metagenome | host: Homo sapiens | place: Canada: London | collected 2015-08-20/2019-03-30 | study: EMG produced TPA metagenomics assembly of...
TGGAGCGGGAAACGGGGCTCAAACCCGCGACCTCTGCCTTGGCAAGGCAGCGCTCTATCAACTGAGCTATTCCCGCGTTTCTAATATAATATATGTTCGTAAATCAAATTTAGAACATAAATATAATAACAAATTTAAAACAAAAAGTCAATACAAATTTTTTATTACATAATATTAATATAAAAGAAAACTTCGGAAAAGCGGTATTTTCCTAGTAAAATCAAGTAAAATACTTGAAAATATTACAAAAATGTAATATAATTGTAATATGAGTGTAATATAAAAATTGAGATGTAGAAAATAAGTTTCCCTAACAGTATATAATATGGTTTGGAAAAATTTGAGAAAACTGAGAAATACTGTTATTGACTATTAACACAAAAGAAAGTAAAATTATAATAATAATGTATAAAAAGGATGGAGAAGAATATGAAAATTAAGAAAGTAGCATCTGTATTAATTATGATGATTGCAATTTTATTAATTGCAGGTATTTTTAGTGCTTCATATGCAGCAACTGGAAGTATGTATCTTACAATCAAACAATTACGTGCATCTGGATATGGATATCAAGTATTAAATAAAAATGTTTGGAAAATTACAGAAACAAGTAGTAGTAGTAAAACAGACCTAATGAAAAACGATACTATCTACTGTCTAAGAGGAGGACCTGGATTTGGAGGAGCTTTTAGTGGAAGTACATTACCAACTGTAAGACAATATACAAGATTCTTTGATATGAAAGATCCGGATTCAATTACAGGTGTATATGCATCAGCAATACCAACACCAAGCAGTACAAAATATAATTCATTAGTATGGTTATTAAATAATGTTTATGTAGCACCAAAGAGTACAGCTTCATCTGATGAACGAGAAATTGCAGCAGAATATAGAGAGCTGTTATTAAAAAATGCTGAAATTTCTGGTAGCGATATAACTGATGATGATATTGATGTAGTACAACAGTTAGCAGTATGGCATTTTACAAATACCGATGCTTATAAAATAGATTCAACTTTTGAATTATGGATAAATACGGTAGCAGGCGTAAATTCAAATTATAATGCTCTAAGTGATGCAAGAGGAGAGGGAGCTGTAAATGGTTTGGAAAGAATGGATGATTGCCAAGCTTTATTTGAATATCTTGTAAATGAAGCTGAAAAGAATGGTTCATCATATGATCCATCTCAAGATATAGCACAAAAACCATATAAGATAGCAGTTACAGAAAAGACAAATACAACAGTTGGAAGTAACTACATGATTGGACCATTCAGAATAGAAAAGGTCGGAAATACAGCTGGTACACTAAATGTAACATTTAAAAATGGAACACAAACAATTTCAAATCCTGTATTGCAAACTGGAAATGGAACAAAGTATAATTCTATAGAAGATGCAGTAGGAAAGGATTTTTATTTAGTATTACCAACGAGTACTAATTTAGATACAATTACAATGTTATTATCAGGTTCATATTTTGATACAACAATAACATACTGGTCAGTTGAAAATGCACCATCTATAGATCAACCAGTTGTTAAAGTTGAAAGGACAAAAGAAGATTATTCTGATAAGGCATATTTTACTCCAGAAAAAAAATTCGATTTAGCATTAAGAAAATTTATAACATCAATTAACAATGTACAACCTACAACAAGCAGAGTGCCACAAATATCAAGTTCTACATTAAGTAACTTAAAAAATGGAACAATTGATACAGCAGAAAAAACACATATAAAAGATGCTTTAACAGTTAAAACTGGAGATAAAGTAATTTATACAATTAGAATATATAATGAAGGTGAAGTAGATGGTTATGCAACAGAAATAACAGACTACTTACCAGATGGATTAAAAATTGCAGAAAATAGTACGATTAATAATACATATGGATGGACCAATCCATCAGGAGATGGAAAAACAATTGTTACATCATATTTAAGTACAAGTGAATTATCTGCATTTAATGGAACAACACTTGACTATGAAGATGTAAAAATAGAATGTGAAGTTACAGCAACACCAGGAGATAACAGTATAACAATGAAAAACATTGCTGAAATTACAGTACATAAAGATAGCTCAGGAAACACAAGAGTAACAGATAGAGACTCAACACCAAAAAATTTAACATCATCACAAAAACAAAATTATAATCCTGGAACATCAACAAGAGGATGGGGTTATGAAGATGATGATGATTATGAAAATATAATTATGCTACCAAATGACAAAAAATTTGATTTAGCATTAAGAAAATTTATAACATCAATCAATAATGTAAAACCAACAATAAGTAGAGAACCACAAATATCAAGTTCTACATTAAATGCTTTAAAAAATGGAACAATAACAACAGCTGAAAAGATACATCCAAAGAATGCTTTAACTGTAAAGACAGGAGATAAAGTTATTTATACAATTAGAGTATATAATGAAGGTGAAATTGATGGTTATGCAACTGAAATAGCAGACTACTTACCAAATGGACTAGAACTTGCAGAAAATAGCAAAATTAACAGTACATATGGATGGACTCAATCAGGAACATCTAAAAAGATTGTAACAACAAAATTAAGTACAAAATTATTAAAAGCATTTGATGGAACAAAACTTGATTATGCTGATGTACAAGTTGAATGCAAAGTTACAGCATCAATAACCACAGGAAGTAAAGAATTAAAGAACATTGCAGAAATTACAAAACATAAAGATATAGACGGAAATACAACAGTAAAAGACATAGACTCTGTTCCAGATAATGTTATAATAGACCATTATGGAACAACAAACCAACAAGATGATGATGACTTTGAAGATTTAATTTTAATTGCACAAAAATTTGATTTAGCATTAAGAAAATACATAACTTCAATAAATGGAATAGCTCCAAAGACAAGCAGAGAGCCAGTTATTACAACTGATACATTAAAAGATTTGAAAGATGGAAAAATTACAACAGCAGTAAAAACACATCCTAAAAATGCTCTATTAGTACAAACAGGAGATAAAGTAATTTACACAATTAGAGTATACAATGAAGGTGAAGTAGATGGATATGTAAAAGAAATAACAGACTATTTACCAGATGGATTAAAATTCTTAGAAGACAGTATATTAAATAAAAATAATGGTTGGTCAAATCCATCAGGAGATGGAAAAACAATTGTTACATCAAAACAAAGTGGAACTCTTTTAAAAGCATTTGATGGTTCAAACTTACAATATACAGATGTACAAATTGAATGCGAGGTTATTGCAACTGTAACAGATAATGATAAAACACTAAAAAATATTGCTGAAATTACAGCTCACAGTGACAAAAACGGAGATACAACAATAAAAGATATAGATTCAGATCCAAACAATGTTGATAGAGACAAATATGGAACAACAAATCAAGAAGACGATGATGATTTTGAACTATTAGTTTTGCAAGGAAAATATTTTGATTTAGCATTAAGAAAATTCATTACAAAGGTAAATGATACAGAATTAACAAGCAGAATACCAACTGTAGATGTAACACCATTACTAGAAGGAAAAACAACAGCAACATATAGACATCCTAAAAATCCAGTAAGTGTTGATGTTGGAGACATCGTTACATATACATTAAGAGTATATAACGAAGGCGAAGTAGATGGATATGCAAATGAAATAACAGATTACTTACCACAATGGTTAGAGTTTATAAATGATGAAGAAAATGCTAAATATGGCTGGAAAGTATCAGCAGATGGAAGAAAAGTAACAACTACAATTACATTTAAAGACACAGAATATTCAGCAAGTAGAGATGTAATATATGCAAATAGAACAAGCGATTCTGATAAAGTATTAATAAAAGCATTTGATAAAAATACAAAAACATTAGATTATATTGATGTTAAAATCAAATGTAAAGTTAAAGACACAGGTCTTGCTACTAAAATTACAAATATTGCTGAAATTACAAAAGCATCAAATAGCGAAGGTGTAGAAGTTGTAGATAGAGATTCTGTACCAGATAATATTACATTACCTACAGACGAGTTATTACCAAATTATAAAGATGACGAAATTGCAAGAGGAGACGAATATATTCCAGGACAAGAAGATGACGATGATTTCGAAAAAGTAATTATTCAAAAATTTGACTTAAGTTTAAGAAAATTTATTACAGCTGTAAATGATAAAGAAATCACAAATAGAGTACCTGTTTTCTCAATTGACAGTGATGGAAAATATGTATATACACATACAAAGGAACCAGTAGAAGTTGCAAATAAAGATATAGTAACATATACATTAAGAGTGTATAATGAAGGAAATGTTGATGGATTTGCAGACGAAGTTAAAGATGATGTACCACAGGGACTAGAATTCTTACCAGATAATGCAATTAATAAAGAATATAGATGGAAAATGTATAAAGAAGATGGCACAGAAACAACTAATGTTTCAGAAGCAAAAACAATTAGAAGTGACTATTTATCAAAGGCTCAACAAGATGAAACAAAAAGAGATAATTTATTAAAAGCTTTTGATAAAGAAACAATGACACAACCAGAACATAGAGATATAAAAATTGCATTTAAAGTAACAGAACCAAATACATCAGATAGAATTTTAATAAATACAGCAGAAATATCGAAAGATAAAGACAAAGATGGAAAAGACGTAGATGATATTGATTCAACACCAGATAATGATAAAGATGGTGAAGATGATATTGATATTGAAAAAGTTAAAGTTAAATACTTTGATTTAGCACTAGAAAAAATTGTTACAGAATATAGCATAAAATTAGATGGAAAAACAACAGTAACAAAAACAAATCATAAATTTGGAGTACAACCAGAACCTGTTGTAAAAGTTGAATTAGTAAATAGCCATGCTATAAAAGCATCAGTAATAAAATTCAAATACCAAATAAAAATTACAAACGAAGGCGAAATTGAAGGATATGCTGATGAAGTAAAAGACTATATTCCAGAAGGACTTAAATTTGTCGCAAAAGATAATCCAAAGTGGAAAGCATCTTCAGACGGTAAAACAGTAACAACAGATCAGTTAAAAGATACTTTATTAAAACCAGGAGATAGCGCAGTTGTTGAAATTACTCTTCAATGGATTAATGGACAAAACAACTTAGGATTAAAACAAAACTGGGCAGAAATAAGTAAAGATAGAAACGATAGTGACTCACCTGATATTGACTCAACACCAGACAACAATAAAAAAGGTGAAGATGATATTGATGATGCATCAGTAATTTTATCAGTAAAAACTGGTAAAGGTGAAGATTTTGCAATAATTGCAGGTGGAATGCTTATTATATTATCAACAGGAATTGTATTAATTAAAAAGTTTGTTATCTAATATATATTAGATAAAGAATATTAAAGCAGTTTAGAGTTTAAATCTAAACTGTTTTATTTTGTTTTAAAAAATATTTACTTTAAAAAAACCTTATGTTATAATTTGAAATATAATGGGGTGAAAGAAATTAAATGAATCAAATATTAATGGTAGAAAACAAAAAAAAGAAAAAATCTGGTTCTGGACCAGCTGATATAAAAAATGTTATAATAGTATTTTTAATTTCACTTATCATTTTTGGAGTATTCTATATTGGACAAGGTTCATACGCTATATACAAAGAATCAAAAGGTAGAAATAATAAAAATTTACCAGTTGTAAATATAGAAAGGGTAAATGATAAAGCTATAATAACAGTAACAAGCAGTAACGAAATTAAGTATTTAAAATATAGCTGGAATAATGCAGAAGAAACAAGCATACCAGTAAATGCAAATTACGCAGAAGAAGAAATAATTCTGCCAATTGAAAATAGTGTTTTAAATGTTGTTGTTGAAGATAGCTTAGATAGAGCAGTAAAATTTAAAAAACAGTTTGATCTTGAGGGAGTAGATATTACAGAGCCTACAATTGAAGTAACTAAGCAAAACGATGATGGAAGTATAAAAATTTCAGCAACAGATGAAACTGAAATGTCATATATAACATATAAAATTAATGATGAAGAAGAAATAAAAATAGAAAAATCAGCAACAGAAAATAGAACTATTAATTATATTATCAAACTTCCAAGAGGAGAAAATAGATTAGTAGTTACTGCATGTGATAAATCTGGAAATATGGGAACATATGAAAAGAAAATTGTTGTGTCAACAGCGTCAACAATAGATTTAAAAGTTGAAAACGGAAAATTAATTGTTACAGTTAAGGACCAAGATGGAATAAAAGATATTGAGGTTAATTTAAATGGTGTAGAATATGCTGCAAAAGATATTAACTTAAAAGAAGCTAGTTTCCCATTAGTACTTAAAGAAGGAGTTAACACATTATCAATTAAAGTAACAAATGTTAATTCATTAGTAACGTCAGGAGCAAGAGAATTTAATTATGCACAGTAAAATATTATTTTATTTTGCCATATTCTCATTTATGGGATGGTGTTTAGAGTCAATTTATAAAACAATAATAGAAAAGAAATTTATTAATAGTGGATTTTTGTACGGAACATTTTGTCCAATCTATGGATTTGGAGCAATAATTATGATGAATACACTTGGAAAATTACCACAAAATCCACTAGTGATATTTATAGCGGGAACTATATTTTTAACATTATGGGAGTATATAGTAGGTGTAATATTAGAAAAAATATTTCACACAAAATATTGGGATTACTCACATTTAAAATATAATTTTCAAGGAAGAATTTGCTTAAAAAATTCTATATACTGGGGAATACTTGCGGTAGTATTTACATTTATAATTTATCCTATTGCAGAAAATTTAACTGCAAAAATCCCAAGTAATATATTATTCTATACAAATATAATAATATATATTGGTTTAATTGCAGATGTAATAATTACTGTTACAAAGATGTTATTTATTGACAAAAAGATTGAACAGTTACATGAAATTGGTGAAATGATAAAAGAAAAAGCAGAAGAGTTAAAATCAATGGATGTGTTAGAAAAGGTTTCAGTTCAAAATATGGTAACTGTAATTTCAAATTTAAAAGAAGAACAAGCAAAGATAAAAAAGAGCTTATATAGACTAATTACAAGACTAAAAAATGCATTTCCAACTATGCAGTCAGAAACAATTAGTAAATTTATTAATCAAAAGATAGATTTAAAGAATATACGAAATAAGATAAGAAGGAATAAGGGGGAATAAAAATGGCCCAAAATATTTATGTTATTGATAATAAAAGCGAATTAAAAGATATATTATCAAAGATGTTTAAAGGCGATAAAGATTTTAAGTTTAAAAAAGTTGACACAAAAAACGTAGATGAAGCCCTAAAAAACATTCCATCTTTGTTTATTATAAATGAAGATACAATAGATGTTAATATATTAGAGATTTGTAAAAAAATTAGGTCAAATGAGGATAATAGTATAACACCAATTATAGTTATATCTTCAAATAAAGAAAAAGAGCATAGAATAGAAATATTAAAAGAATGTGTAGAACATTATATTAAAGTGCCAATAGACCAAGAGTATTTATATTATACAGTTAAAAACTTAATTCATTTATTATACATAAATAGAAGAGTAAGCCCTCTAACAGGACTTCCTGGAAATGTACAAATTCAAGCAGAGATGAAGAAAAGACTTTTAAATAAAGAAGAATTTGCGATGTTGTACTTAGACTTAGATAATTTTAAAGCATATAATGATGTATATGGATTTTTAAACGGAGATGAAATTATTAAATATACAGCTAAAACCATTGTAAGAAATATTGATATGTTTACTGATGGTGAAGGATTTGTAGGACATATTGGTGGAGATGATTTTGTAGCTATAGTTTCAATAGATAGAGATTATGAACGAATTTGCCAAAACATTATTGCAGAATTTGAAAAAGATGTTGGAAAATTCTTTAATGAAGAAGATGCAGAAAGGGGATATCTAGAGGTTCCAAATAGAAAAGGTATTGTTGAGGAATTTCCTTTAACTTCGATTTCAATTGGTGTAGTTGTAGCAGATAAAGGAAGATTCCACAATGTGCTAGAAATTGGAGAGGTTGGAGCACAAGTTAAACATTTAGCTAAAACAACTATGGGAAGTGCTTATTCAATAGATAGAAGAAAAAAATAAGATTAGTGTATACAAAAAAAGATTGAATTTATATTTGTAAATTCAATCTTTTTTGTCGTTTATTATTTAATCTTTTTTATTTCCTCAAAACGTTTTACTTTTTGTGTTGTTGTTTTTATCATTGGTTCATCTGTTATAATTAAGTTTTTAATATGTTTATAGTTTGTAAGATTAGAATTTATATTTTTAACATCTTTCCAAATAATATCTCTTAGTTCTTGCTCAGAAATATTTGGGTATTTTTGATTAATATAATCTTTATTATAAACAATTTTAACAGATACAACTAAATCATCATCTTTAGGCATTCCAAAAACCATTGATTCTGAAACATATGGTAAATTATTTATTAATAATTCAATTTCTTCAGGATAAATATTTTTTCCGTTTTTTAGCACTATAACATTTTTCTGTCTACCTGTAATAAAAATATATCCATCTTTATCAATAAAGCCAAGGTCACCTGTGTGAAACCAGCTATTCTTTATAACAGCATTTGTTTCTTCAGGCATTTCATAATATCCTAGCATAAGAGATGGGCTTTTAGCTATTATTTCGCCAATACCATCCTCATTTGGATGGTCAATCTTAATTTCCATTTCTGGAAGTGGAAGACCAACAGAACCATATCTAATTGATTTTTCATTTTCAGCTGCAAGAACTGGTGAAGTTTCTGTTAAACCATAACCTTGAATTGTTAAAATACCAAAGTCATTAAAGCCTTTTGCAACCTTCTTATCAATTGCAGATGCTCCACTTATAACAAAGCGAAGCTCTCCACCAAGATTATCCAAAATTTGTTTAAATATTTTCCTTCTAATATCAATTTTAAATTTTAGTAAAAAGTTGCTAATAATTTTTGCAAATTTTATTATTCTTGTTTTCTTTTGTTTTTCAATTTGTATATTTATTTTTTTGTACATAGCTTCTAATAAAAGTGGTACACATACAAATACAGTTACATGGTACTCTTTTAAGTTTTCTTGAATATGTCTTAATCCATCACAAAATACATTTGTTGCACCATGAGATAAAAATAAAAGTAGACCAGTTGAACCAAATGTATGATGAAATGGTAAGAACGCCATATTTACATCTGTGCTTAATATCTTTTCACACATATCCATATTATATATATTTGATGCAATGTTGTAGTTTGAAAGCATTACTGCCTTTGACATTGAAGTTGTACCTGATGTAAATATAATTGTAGCAAGTTCATTTGGTACAATTATATGATTTTCGTATTTTGTGTCTCCACTTAAAACTAAAGATTCACCATTTTTAATTAAGGTAGAAATTGTTTTAAATTCTGCAGATAAACTATCATCCATACAAATACATTCTTTCAGCAAATGATTTTCAGCAGAAATCTCCTTAATTGTTTGTGCATAATCTTTATCAAAAATAATAGCTTCAGCCTTACTTCTTTGTAGCAAAGATTTTATTTCTTCAGGTGGAAGACCTTTATCTAAAGGAACAGCAATTCCTACTCCATTTAAAATTGAAAAATAAGATAATGCCCATTCATATTTGTTTTTCCCTATAATTGCTATACGTTTGCCTTCTAAACCTAAATTAATTAAAGATGTTCCTAAGTATTTTAAATCATCTCCAAATTCTTTATAAGATACTTTAGTGTATGATATATCTTTATCTTTTTTGTTTTTTACAATAAAGGCTATATTATTAGGATAATCATTAATTCCTCTATTAATATAGTCGCGTATTGTATTTAATTTATTTGCTTCATATAATTTTCTAGTTGGTTTCATTTTCCCTCCACAATGTTTATATTTTATATTTTCAAGTTTATCATAAAAATTATGAGGTATCAATTTAACTGAACGTACGGTCAAAAATATGAAAAATTGTATTGATATAATAAATTTCAAATGGTAAAATGTAAAAAAATAAAGGAGGGTAAAAATATGAATTTATCTATTGATATTGAAGATTACAAATTAAACATAAGAGCAGGAGGATTAATTATACATAATAACAAAATATTAGCACATAAAAATATAAATAAAGACCACTACTGTATACCTGGAGGAAGAATTGAATTAGGAGAGAATTCTGAAACAACTATAAAAAGAGAAATACAAGAGGAATTAGGAAAGGATATAGATATACTTAAATACTCATCTACAATAGAAAACTTCTTTTATATGAACGAAAAGAAATATCATGAACTATACTTTCTTTATAGAGTTGAATTTAAAAATGAAGAGGATAAAAAGATAGAATATACTATGCATAATATGGAAGGAAAAGATTATCTTCAATATGAATGGCTTGATATTGATAAGATAGATGAATATAATATTTTACCAGAATGTTTAAAAGATATGTTAAAAAAGGACAATATGCCAACTCACGTGATTAATGAGAAAATATAGAGTATATAATGATAAAATTATAAATATAAAGAATGAGGAAGATGGGTATATGAAAGTAAAAAAGGCTGGAACAATTTTATTAAACGTGCAAAACAAACAGATAGGATTAGTATACAGAGAAAACAAAAAAGATTATTCATTTCCTAAAGGGCATCTTGAAAAGGGAGAAACGCTTCAAGAATGCGCTGTAAGAGAAACAGAAGAAGAGACTATGAGGGCAAATCATTTATTAATTAATAAAGAAGTCTGTATATTGAAATATACAACAGAGGTAAATAAAGATATAGAATGTTATATGTATATATCAATAGATGATGGAAATACAGAAAAAAACATTGATTTAATAGATAGAGAAAATTTAAAGTGGATTAACTATGAAGATGTAGGAGATGTACTGTCTTACGAGAATCTAAAAGAATTATGGGAGAAAATAAAAGAACCAATTAAATCTATTTTAAATAATAATGGGATTTTTACACCAGCTAATTTAACCGATTTGGGAATATGCCCTACATGCTATGACAAAGAAAATAATAGATGTTTATATGGAGATATTTCTGAAGAACTACTATTCGAAAATGATATATTTGAATGTTTCCTAGTTACTAATCCACGAGCAAATGGACATACTATAATATCAACTAAGAAACATTATAAAGATATGATGGAAGTTCCAGAAGATTTATGCAGTAAAATATTTATATTTGCGAAAAAGATGATGAACATTTTGAAAAAAACATATAACTCTGAAAGTGTATATCTTTGCACAATGTGTGATGGTCCTATGAATCATTTTCATATTCAACTGATTCCTAGATATAGTTTTGAACAGAGGGGTTCAAAAAATTTTGTAAAACCAAGGAAGGAATATGTATATAATAAAGAAAAAATAGAACAGATAAGAAAACTACTAAATTAAGAGTGGCAGAATTTTAAATAGTTTAATGTAATAGCCAATTAAGGTGTAATTGATAAAATTTGAAAATACATAGTGATAATAATATAAGATAAGTAGAAAGGTTAAAAAATGGAAGATACTATAATTTATTTAATAAGGCATGCTGAAACTGTTAAAGAGAATGGAATCAGAAATACAAATGAAGATTTTCAAAGTATTAATGAAAAAGAAATATTATCTGTTCAAGGTGAAGAGGAAGCAAGAAAATTAAGTAAGAATATAGAACTGAAAAATCTAGATGCTATATGGTCAAGCTATTATACTAGAGCAAAAGCTACTGCAAAATATATTGCGTACGAAAATAACTTACAATATAATTTAGACAAAAGGTTATCTGAAAGAAAACTTGGAAATATAGAAGATTTAGCTAAATTTATGAATAATAAAGAAACAAGAGATCCATCTCGTGAACAATTAGCATTTCCAGAATTTAAAACTCGTGATGGTGAAAGTGCAAATGATACAAATAAGAGAATGAATGAGTTTATTGGAGAATTACTAGAAAAATATAAAGGAAAAAGAATTGCTGTTGTAAGTCATGGTGGAGCAATTAAATTTTATTTATTAAGTTATTGCAGTGTAAATGAAAAATTAAATCTTGAATATAAAGGGAAAGAGCTAAATATAACATCTCCTTGTTTATTGAAATTGATTTTTAAAGGTAATAAACTGGTAGAGTTGAAAAAAATACAATCTAAAAGAAAGTGACAAAAATGAGTATGGATTTTATCATATTTCAAAAGATATTGAAATAGTTCCTAATAAAAAGAAAGATTTCAAAATGGAGTATAAAGATGGTTATCCTGTTGAAAAATCAGAAACGATATTAGCATTTAAAGAAAAAAGAAATGCACCTAAAGATCAAAAAGATATAGAAAATATCAAGAGATATCTAAAAGAAATATAATAAATTAATATGAATAATGTTTGCTATAATTAGTGAATTCAAAAATACTGAAGACAATGTCAATTAAGGAAATATTAAATATAGTATAAGAACTATTAAGTTCTAAAAAATAAAAAACTCTCATAAGATAATACAAATTATTGATGGGGAGTTTTTTTATGATTATAGTTAATAAAAAAAGATTAGTTGCAATTTTCAGTATGGTATTTGTATCACTATTAGCATTTACATTTAATATTGCAAAAAAGGAAGAAACAGTTTCTACTGTGGCACTTCCAGTAAGCAATAAAGTAATTGTATTAGATGCGCGGACATGGAATTCCAGATGAAGGAGCACAAAGTAGAAATCGGAACAACTGAGGCACAAACAAATTTAAAAATTGCATTAAAAGTACAAAATTTGCTAGAACAAAGTGGTGCAACAGTTATTTTAACTAGAAGTGATGATAATGCAATTTACGATTTAGATAGTACAACTTTAAAACAGAAAAAAATATCAGATATTCATAATAGAGTAAAAATTGGAAATGAATCAAGTGCAGATATATTTGTGTCAATTCATTTAAACAAAATACCACAAGAACAGTATTATGGTTGGCAAACTTTTTATAAACCTTCTGATGAAAAAAGTATAAAACTTGCAAAAAGTTTGCAAAATAATATAAATGATGCAATACAAAAGGAAAATAAACGTGTTCCAATGAAATTAGATACAGTATATATTATGAAACATGTAGAAATACCAATAAGTATTGTTGAATGTGGATTTTTATCAAATGTTGAAGAAGAAAAATTATTATTACAAGATGAATATCAAAATAAACTTGCATGGGGAATATATAATGGAATAATTGATTATTTTTATGAAAATTAAATAAGTAAAGAATAACAAAGCGTATATAATTTCACTTTCTTGGGGAAAATAGGTAAAAACTATTTTTACAAGGGAGTGGAATTTTTTTGAGAAATGATAGAGTATTAAATATATCAGGAGCAGTACTTGAGGAGTACCAATTAGAAAACTTTTTAGAAAAACTTGCATCAGATCATGTATTAACTAAAAATTCAGATAAAACAACATATCCAATTCCTAGATTAAAAGAAAACTTTGAATTTATAACAGATGTTTATGAATTATTAAATGAGCATATTAAACTCAAAATTCCAATTAATCCAGCAGGAGAATGGATTTTAGACAATTATTATACAATTGAAGAAACTGTAAAGGCTATAGAAAAAGAACTTACAATAAAAAAGTATACGGAATTTTCAGGAATTTCGGGTGGAAGATATAATGGTTTTGCAAGAAGCTATGTTTTAGCATCTGAAATTGTTGCATATACAGATAGTAAGCTAACATCTGCTAATTTGGAAAATTTACTTAGAGCATATCAACGAAAAAAAACACTTAGTATGGACGAAATATGGAATATAGGTATGTTTTTACAAATAGCAATTATTGAAAATATTCGTAGAATTTGTGAAAAAATATATATTTGCCAAATTCAAAAATATAAAGTAGAAAGCATAATAGAAAGATTAGTTGAAAATAAAAATAAAGATGAATTACAGTTTAAAAATCTAGCAATATACAAAGAAAAAGTAGTAGCACAGGCTGATATGAAATATCCTTTTATTGAATATATGTCATATAAATTAAAAAGGTATGGTAAAAAGGCATATCCTTTTTTAAACATTTTAGAAGAACAAGTAAATAAAATGGGAACCAATATATCAGAAGTAATTCAAAAAGAACATTTTGATATTGCTACAAGTAAGGTATCTATTGGAAATTCGATAACAAGCCTAAAAACATTGCAAAGGATAAATTTTATTGATATTTTTGAAAAAATAAATGAAGTAGATGAGATATTAAAAAAAGATCCTGCCAATGTTTTTGACAAAATGGATTATAAAACAAAAATATATTATAGAAATAAAATAAAAGAGTTATCTAAAAAAACAAAAATATCAGAAATATATATTGCTAATAAATGCTTAGAGCTGGCACAAAAAGGTACTGATAAAAGAAAATCACATATAGGATATTATCTTATAGATGATGGATATGGTGAACTTTTTGAACTTCTTACAGGTAAAACTGTAAGCAAAATATCAAAAAATGAAAAGATGAAATTATATATTTTGATAAAAGTAGGCATTTCAGTTTTTATTACAATTTTGTCTAGCATATGGATATACTATCAAACAAAAAATATAGCTATTTCAGTAATTTCGGCTATTATTTTATATGTGCCTATAGAAATAATAATAGTTCAAATTATGCAATATATTTTAGGGAAAATAGTAAAACCTGGTTTGATTCCTAAATTAGATTTTCAAGAAGGAATACCAGATGAATATACAAGTTTTGTAGTAATTCCTACAATTTTAAACAGTAAAGAAAAAGTTAGAGAACTTATGAAAAAGCTAGAGGTATATTATTTAGCAAATGAAAGTGAAAATATATACTTTGCCCTTTTAGGTGATTGTACATCAAGTAGTAGAGAAAACGAGAGCTTTGATAATGAAGTGCAAGAAGAAGGTATAAGATGTGCTAATGAATTAAATGCAAAATATCCTAAAGAAGGTTTTAAAAGATTTCAGTTTGTTTATAGAAAAAGAGTATGGAATGATGGAGAAAGTTCATTTTTAGGTTGGGAAAGAAAAAGAGGATTATTAAATCAATTTAATGAATACATTTTATCCAAAATAGAAAATCCTTTTAGATTTAGTACTATTGAGCTTGAAAAAGAAAAAAATATTAAAGTGCCTAATATAAAATATATTATAACTTTAGACTCTGACACAGAGCTTGTTCTAAATACGGGAATAGAACTTATAGGCGCTATGGCTCATATTTTAAATGAACCAATCTTAAATGAAAATAAAACTTGTGTAGTAAATGGTCATGGCATTATACAACCACGAGTAGGAATAAATTTAGATGCATATAGAAAAACAATATTTACGAAAATCTATGCAGGTTCCGCTGGAACAGATTCTTATACAAATGCTATATCTGATATTTATCAAGATAATTTTGGAGAAGGAATTTTTACAGGAAAAGGTATATACGATTTAAAAGTATTTTCAAAAGTTTTAACAAATCAAATACCAGAAAATACGGTACTTAGTCATGATTTGTTAGAAGGATGTTATCTAAGATGTGGTTTAGCAACAGATATTATGCTTATGGATGGATATCCAACTTCATATCAAAGTTTTAAAACAAGACTTCATAGATGGACAAGAGGAGATTTTCAAATCATAAGATGGCTCAAAGGGAAAATAAAAAACAATAAAGGTATAGTAGAAAAAAATCCTCTAAATATTATTTCAAAATATAAAATATCAGATAATCTTGTAAGAAGTATATTTTATCCAATTGCATTGTTAGGATTTATTTATTTTACCTTAATAGATGTTTTTTTAAAAAGTAAAGTATGGCTACCAATTACAATTCTTTTTATAGCTTTACTTGCTCCAATGATAATAGAACTTATAAACAGAATAATATATAGAAAAGATGGAGAATCTGCTCAAAAGACATTTCAAAAGCAAATAAATGGAGTAAATGGAAGTATTATTAGAGGAATATTTGAGATTGCATGCCTTCCAGATAAATCATATATGTATTTAGATAGCATAATAAGAACAATATACAGAATGTGTTTTAGTAAAAGACATTTGCTTGAATGGACAACAGCAGAAGATGCAGAAAAGAAGGCAAAAAATACGATAACCTCATATTATCAAAATATGCTTCCAAATGTAATATTAGGAATATTAGGTTTCCTAGTTTTAGGATTTTATAATCAAGGATTAATTACTATTTTTCTATTTTTAATTTCAGCTTTATGGATTATTACACCTGCTATAATGTTCTATATAAGTAAGAAAGAGGAAAAGAAAGAACCTATTAAACAAATAACAAAGGATGAAACTGAATATATTTTACAAGTTGGAAAAAAGACATGGCAGTTTTTTAAGGATAATTTAATAGAAAAAGGAAATTATTTGCCACCAGATAATTATCAAGAAGATAGAATTCCAAAGGTAGTATATAGAACAAGTCCAACAAATATTGGACTTGGACTACTTGCTGTAATATCAAGTTATGATTTAAAATACGAGAATTTACAAGATACCTTAAATTTACTTGAAAAAATGTTAGAAACAATTTCAAAACTTGATAAATGGAATGGACATTTATATAACTGGTATAATATTGAGAATCTTAAACCTCTTGTACCAAAATATGTATCGACAGTAGATAGTGGAAATTTTGTAGGATATTTATACACATTAAAGCAATTTTTAGAAGAAATAAAAGTGGATAATGTGGAAAAAGGTACACAAAAAGAAGATGAAATTGTAGATAAAATTAAAATGATGATTGATACAATTAATAATTTAATAGAAAATACAGATTTTAGTAAATTATACAGTAAAGAAAATAAAATATTTTCTATAGGATACAATGTTGAAGAAAATGCGTTAACAGATTCATATTATGATTTATTGGCATCTGAGGCAAGGCAGGCAAGTATAGTTGCAATAGCAAAAAAAGATGTGTCTGAAAAGCACTGGTCAAAACTTGCAAGAACATTAACAACTTTAAATAAATATAAGGGGTTAGTGTCTTGGTCAGGAACAGCATTTGAATATTTAATGCCATCTGTTAATATTCCACAAGAAGAGGGAAGCTTGCTTGATGAATCAGTAAAGTTTGCAATAATGAGTCAAATGGAATACGCAAAACTTTTAAAGATTCCATGGGGAATATCAGAAGCGGCATTTAGTTTAAGAGACCTAAATAATAATTATCAATATAAAGCATTTGGAATTCCATGGCTTGGCATAAAAAGAGGGCTTGCAGATGATATAGTGGTATCCTCATATGGAGGAATTTTAGCAATTAATATTGTGCCAAAAGAAGTTATACAAAACCTAAAAGAATTAGAAAAATATGGAATGTACCAAAAATATGGCTTTTATGAATCTATTGATTATACACCAAATAGAATGAAAAAAGGAAAACAATACGAGGTTATAAAAACATATATGGCACATCATCAGGGGCTTATATTGTTATCCATAAATAATTTAATAAATAATCAAGTATTACAAAAAAGATTTATGGAAAATCCTGAAGTAAAAGCAGTTAGTATTTTGCTACAAGAGAGAATGCCTGAAAATGTTATTATTACAAAGGAGAAAAAAGAAAAAGTTGAAAAAATTAAGAATGTAGATTATGAAGCGTATTGTGTAAGAGAATATAACAAAGTAGATTCAAAATTAAAACCAATAAATGTAATAGCAAATAAAGATTATACAATTGTGATGGATCAAAAAGGAAGAGGATATAGTAAATATAAAGATATATTGATAAACAGATTTAAAGAAACAGATGATGAGGAACAAGGAATATTCTTTTTCTTAAAAAATATTAAATCTAAAAGAATATGGACATCAGGGCAAGTAAGCTATTTATCTAGTGGAGATAAATATAATATATGTTTTACACCAGAGAAAGATCAATTTACAAGAATAGATGGAAGTATAGAAACAATTTGCAAAGTATTTGTTATGCCAAATGAACCAGTAGAAATAAGAGATATAACTTTAAAAAATCATGGAAATAACGAAGAAATAATAGAAATTACAAGTGCATTAGAGCCAGTTTTATCTACAAAAGAACAAGATTATGCACATAAAGCATTTAACAATTTATTTTTAAGTTTTGAGTATTTAGATGAAGATAGCACTATTTTAGTAAAACGTAATCATAGAGCAAAAAATGAGCAAGATATGTATATGGGTGTTAATTTATATACAAAAAACGAAACAATTGGAGAACTAGAATATGAAATAGACAAAGAAAAATTTGTGGGTAGAGGTAATATTGGGCTTCCTAAAGCAGTTGAGATGGAATTGCCATTAAGCAAAAAAATTGGACTTACAACAGATCCTTTTATAGCATTAAAACGAACAGTAAGAATAATGCCAGGAGCAAGTGTGAAGTTTCACTTAATTATAGGTGTTTCGAATGATAAAGAAGAAGCAATAAGACTTGTAAGGGAAAACTTAAATGATGAAAAAATAGCAAGAAGTTTAGATTTAGCAAAAGCTAAGGTAGAAGCTGAAACAATGTATTTAGGAGTTCGAGCAAAAGAAATTGAAATATATCAAAAGCTTATAGGATATTTAATTTATGAAAATCCACTTAAAAATATTATGCAAAAAAACAAAGTAGTAGAAAATGCTAGTGTTACTGATCTTTGGAAATATGGAATATCTGGAGACTTACCAATACTGATGGTAAAAATTAAAGAGCCAGCAGATAGCTATGTAATAAAAGAAGTATTAAAAGCTTATGAATATATGAGAGTGAAAAATATAAATGTTGATTTGGTAATATTAAACGAGGAAAAGAAAACATACGACAATTATGTAGCAGAGGAAATACAAAATGCAATTTTAGATAAAAATATGGCGTATTTACAAAATATAAAAGGTGGAATATTTGTATTAAATCATCTAGAAAGAAAGGAAAGAGAACTTTTAGAGTACAGAAGCAACATAGTATTAGATGCAAGTTTAGGAAACATTGGAAGGCAAATAAACGATTTTGAAGAAGAATATATTGAAAAATATAAAGATATAAGTTTTGAAACTGATACACCTAAATTTTTAGAAGAAGAAAAAGTTCATGAAAATTTGAATCCTGATAATTTTAAATATTATAATGAATATGGTGGATTTTCAAATGACGGAAAAGAATATGTAATAAGAATAAATAAAGAAAATAGACTGCCAAGTGTTTGGTGTAACATTATGGCTAATGATAAATTTGGAACAGTCGTAACTGAAAATATGGGTGGCTATACATGGTATAAAAATAGTAGATTAAATAGGTTAACAGCATGGAATAATAGTCCAGTAACAGATGTTCCATCAGAAGTAATATATTTAAAAGATAAAAATAGTAAAAAAATATGGTCATTAGGATTAAATCCTTTGCCAGATGATAATGACTATAACATTACCTATGGATTTGGATATAGTAAATTTAGTCATACGAGCCAAGGAATAATTCAAAAGTTAGATGTATTCGTACCACGTGAAGATTCTGTAAAGGTGCAAATCTTAGAGCTAGAAAATATAAAACCTCAAAAACAAGAACTAAAAATTGTATACTATGTAAAACCTGTCTTAGATGAAGATGAAATAAAGTCTAATGAATTGCTAAATTTAGAGTATTACGAAAAAAATAATTTAGTTACTTTAAAAAATACTGGAAAATCAGAGCAAACTAGAATGTATGTATCTTGTAGTGAAAAAATGCAATCATATACAGGAGATAAAAATGTTTTTGTAGGAAAAGGAAATCTTGCAAATCCAGATGGACTTCATCAAATAGAATTAAATAAAGAAAATTCTGTTGGAAAAGAAGCCATGATTGGAATTGAGATAAATGTTAATTTAGAGGCTTTAGAAAGAAAGAAAATAGTATTTGTACTTGGAGCAGAAGAAAATTTGCTAGAGTGCCAGGAAAAGGCATATAGATATACAAATATAAATAATGCTGTAAGCGAGTATGAAAAGGAAAAAAGATATTGGGAAGATTTACTTGGAAGAGTACAAGTAAATACACCTTTAGAGTCAATGAATATTATGCTAAATGGTTGGCTTATATATCAAACATTATGTTCTAGAATGCTTGCAAGAAGCGGATATTATCAATCTGGTGGAGCTTTTGGATTTAGAGACCAATTACAAGATACAATTGGTATGAAATATTTTTCAGCAGAAATAATGAAAAAACAAATAATAAAACACAGTGAGCATCAGTTTGTAGAAGGAGACGTACAGCATTGGTGGCATGATGAAAACAAAAGAGGCATTCGTACAAGGTTTTCAGATGATTTATTATGGCTTCCATATCTTGTTACAGAATATATAGAATTTACAGGAAATACAGACATTTTAGATATAGAAACAAACTATTTACAAGGGGAAAGTTTGCAAGAAGGAATTGATGAAAAATATGATTTGTTTTTAAAGTCTGATATTAAAGAAACTATATATGAACATTGCAAAAGGGCAATTAATAGGTCAGAAAATTTTGGAGAAAACGGAATACCTAAAATTGGTTCAGGGGACTGGAACGATGGATTTAGTAGTGTAGGAGACAAAGGAAAAGGTGAAAGTATATGGCTTGGTTTCTTTTTATACAAAGTATTAGATAGATTTATAAAACTTGCAGAAAATAGAAATGATTTAGAATTTGCAGAAAAGTGTAAAAATATGATGAGCTCATTAAAAAAATCTTTAAATTCAACTGGTTGGGATGGAAGATGGTATAGAAGAGCATTTACAGATGAAGGACAAATATTGCGGTAGCATAGAAAATGAAGAATGTAAAATAGATAGTATTGCACAAAGTTGGGCAACGATTTCAAATGCAGGTGATAACGATAAAAAATTCATTTCAATGTCTAGTTTAGAAAACCATTTGGTAGATAAGGAAAATGGAATTATAAAACTATTAGACCCTCCTTTTGAAAAAAGTATATTAGAACCGGGATATATAAAATCATATTTACCAGGAACAAGAGAAAACGGTGGACAGTACACACATGCTGCTGTATGGGCAATTATTGCAGAGGCTATACTAGGATTTGGAGATAAAGCAGTAGAATATTACAGAATGATTAATCCAATAGAACATGCAAGAACGAAGGAATCTGCAAATAAATATAAGGTTGAACCATATGTTATTCCAGCAGATATTTATGGAGCAGGAAACTTAGCAGGAAGAGGTGGATGGACCTGGTATACTGGTTCTAGCAGTTGGTTTTTTGAGGCAGGAATAAAATATATATTAGGATTAAATATTGAAGGAGAATATCTTACAATAAAACCGACAATCGCAAGCAATTGGAAGGAATATTCTATAAAATATAAGTATGGAATGAGTGTATATAATATAAAAGTTTTAAATCCAAATAAAAAGTGTACAGGTGTAGGCAAGATGTTACTAAACGGTAAAACTATTGAAGATAAAAAGATACAACTAAATAGCAATGGAGGAGTATACAATATAGAAGTAATTATGTAAGAATTTGACATAAAACAGTAAAAATGGTATAATATAAGTATTCCTAGGCTAAAGCCTAAATAATTTATTAAAGGGGAAAATAAAATGAAACAGACATCAAGAAAAACAACAACACGGGGCAATTTCCTTAAGGCAATTTTAGCGATTCTTTTATTAGTGTTTATGAGTGCTGAACTCGTTAATGCTAACACCCGGATTATCGCAACAGCAGGTACGCTGGCTAATATCTCAATGGAGATTCAGGATTACAACGTATCTACGCGAAAGACGGATGAATGGACCGAAAGAATCGAACAGATTCAGGAAGAAAGGCAGTCAATTTACAATTCAGATGATTGGCTTATACGTACTTTTAGCAATAGTAATGATTTGTTCAAATTTGCATTTATATTGCTTGCTATAGGAAGCTATATAGCTGTTATAGTCATTTGGATTGGGGTTATTATTGAAATTGCCGAGAGCGTAAGTAAGAAAATAAAGAAGAATTGCAAAGCCTAAACCTTCCCGCACGATGTATACATCGTGCGGGTTTTCTTGGTGCTTTTAAGAAATAAAAAATAATTAAAAATACTTGTACAATTGAATTTATTATGATATATTAAGCATAATAAATTAAGAGAATGTAAAATCTTATGAAGAAAGGCGGGATTTTTGTGGAAGATAACGTAATAGATGAAAATAAAAAAACAATACTTATTGTTGATGACGAAAAGCCAATTGTAGATATATTAGTATATAATTTACAAAAAGAAGGATATAACACAATAGAAGCAAACGATGGAGAAGAAGCAATAAAAATAGCATTTGAACAAAAACCAGACCTAATTTTGTTAGATATAATGTTACCAAAAGTAGATGGATTAACAGTATGTAAAAGAATAAGAAATTCTTTCAATATGCCAATTATAATGATTTCTGCAAAAGACGAAGAAATAGACAAAATCCTAGGATTAGAACTTGGAGCAGATGATTATATTACAAAACCTTTCAGCGTAAGAGAATTAGTTGCAAGAGTAAAAGCAAATTTAAGAAAAGCAGAAGTATCTGTAAAGGTAGAAGAACCTGAAATAGAAGAAAAGAAGGAAACAAAAAAAGAAGACAGTATTATAGTAATAGGAGAGTTAACTATAAACTTAGATAAATTTGAAGTTAAAGTAAGAGGAAAACCAATTGACTTAACTTTAAGAGAATTTGAAGTGCTAAGATACTTAGCAAATCAACCTGGACAAGTTACAACAAGAGAATTATTACTTGAAAAGGTATGGGGATATGAATATTATGGAGATATTAGAACTGTTGATGTAACAATTAGAAGAATCAGAGAGAAAATAGAAATAGATACTTCAAATCCAAAAATATTAATTACTAAAAGAGGAGTAGGCTATTATATAGCAGCAAATAAATAATTAAAAGGTTAGCAGTTAATAGATTGCTAACCTTTTATACGAATTATAGGAGAAAAAAATGAATAGAAATTTACAAATTAAAGTTGTATTAATATTTTTAATATTAGGTATTTTATTAATTGCAGGACTTGGATTAAATTATATTGTTATGCTTAAGCAACTAGAAGATATAAGCATAAATAATATGGAAATGATAGAGCTAATAAATAATCAATTAAATCAAACTAAGATTATACTTGCAGTATCAACAGGAGTGTATGTATTAGTATCAATTTTTCTTGGATTTTTCATATCGAGATCACTTGTATCACCAATGAAAAAATTAATAAAAAGTGCAGAAAAAATTGCATCAGGTGAAAATATTGAGATAGAAAAGACAAAAAAGGTTGATAATGAAGTCGGAGATTTAACAAATGCATTTAGTATAATGACAACAGAGTTAAAACAGAAATTCAATGAAGTTGATAGGCAAAAAAGACAAATTGAAACAATATTACTTCATATGACAGATGGTATTATTGCATTTGATATGGAAGGAAAAATAATTCATATAAACCCAGCTGCAAAAGAGCTATTATCAATAACAGAAAAAGAAGATACATTTGAAAAGATATTTAGAAAATTAAAAATAGATATTAATATGGAAAAAATAATATATCTTGAAAATTGGACATCTACAGAACAAAGAAAAAATGTAGGAGAGAAGTATATAAATATGCTATTTGCACCATTTAAAGATGAAAATGATATGCCAGGTGGAATTATGGTGTTAATACAAGACATAACAGAACATGTAAAACTAGATAATATGCGTAAAGAGTTCGTTGCAGATGTATCACATGAGCTAAAAACTCCTATAACATCTATTATGGGATATGCAGATACATTATTAGAGGGAGAATACGATAAAGAAACACAAAATAGATTTTTAAATGTTATTGCAACAGAAGCAAGAAGAATGGCTAAATTGGTAACAGATTTATTAACATTATCTAGATATGACAGTAAAAAGATAAAAGTGGAAGAAACTGAATTTGATCTAGGTGAACTTGTAAAGAGATGCCAAGAAAAACTAAGATTTGAAATAGAAAAGAAAAATCATAGTATGGAATGTTTTGTTACTGCAAGTGTTCCACCAGTTGAAGCTGATAAAGATGGTATAGAAAGAGTTGTACTAAATATTTTATCAAATGCAATTAAATACACGCCAGATAATGGAACAATAAAGGTATATGTTGGATTCGTATATAATGATGCGTATATTAAAGTAATAGATAATGGTGTAGGTATTCCAAAAGATGATTTAAGCAGAATATTTGATAGATTTTATAGAGTTGATAAAGCACGTACAAGAGAACTTGGAGGAACAGGTCTTGGACTTTCAATTGCAAAAGAAATATTAAATCAAAACAAAGGAAGTATAGATATAAAAAGCGAAGTAGGAAAAGGAACAGAAGTTGTAATTAGATTACCTGCAAAAAAATAAACTAAAAGGTCGAAACTTATTTTAGTTTCGACCTTTTGGTCTATTGACAGAAAGCTTCGAAAATAATATACTTTAGATATTGGAAAAAGGAGGTTTCTATACATGGATAATGGTTTAGTAGAAATAAGATGGCATGGTAGAGGCGGACAGGGTGCAAAAACTGCATCACTTTTGTTAGCCGATGCAGCTTTTAATACAGGAAAATATATTCAAGGATTCCCAGAATATGGACCTGAAAGAATGGGAGCACCAATTACAGCATATAACAGAATTAGTGATAACCCAATTCGTATACATAGTAACATATATGAACCAGATTATGTAGTAGTTGTAGACGATACACTTCTAGAAAGCGTAGATGTTACAGCAGGACTTAAAGAATCTGGGGCAATAGTTATAAATACAACGAAAGATGCAGTAGAACTTAGCAAATTATTAAATGGATATAAAGGAAAAATATATACAATAGATGCAAGAAAAGTTTCAATGGAAACATTAGGAAGATATTTCCCAAATACACCAATGCTTGCTGCAATAGTAAAAGTAAGTAGCATAATGAATGATGAAGAGTTCTTAAGTGATATGGAAGGTTCATTTAAACATAAATTTGCTAAAAAACCAGAGGTTATAGAAGGAAACATGAAAGCTTTAAAAATGGCTTTGCAAGAAGTTAAGCTAGCAATGTAAAAAGCACGCTAAAATATTAAGACTAAAGTTTAGCCAAATAAAGGAGGATAAATATGACGCAAATAAATAAAACAACTCCAGCATGTGATTTAACAGTTGGGGGAAACATATATGAAGCTGGAAATGCAAGAGAATTTAAAACAGGAGATTGGAGAAGTATAAAACCAATTTATTTATCAGAAAAATGTACACAATGTGGATTATGCTTTCCTGTTTGCCCAGATGATGCAATTCCAGTGGGAAAAGATCAAAAAAGAACAGATTTTGATTACGATTATTGCAAAGGATGCGGTATTTGTGCAAAAGTATGCCCATTTGGAGCAATCGAAATGAAATAGAAATTAAACTAATAAAATTAAAATATAGATAGTTTAAAAGAGGAGGAAAAATGAGTATAAGAGAACGTTTAAGTGGAAATGAAGCTGTAGCAACAGCAATGAAACAAATAAACCCTGATGTAGTAGCTGCATTTCCTATTACACCATCAACAGAAATACCACAATACTTTTCAACATTTGTAAGCAATGGAACAGTTGATACAGAATTTGTTGCTGTTGAAAGTGAACATAGTGCTATGAGTGCATGTATAGGAGCAGAAGCAGCAGGTGCAAGAGCAATGACTGCAACATCAGCAAATGGTCTATCATTAATGTGGGAAATGATATATATTGCATCGAGCTTAAGACTTCCAATTGTTATGTCACTAGTTAACCGTGCTGTATCAGGTCCTTTAAATATCCATAACGACCATTCTGATGCAATGGGAGTACGTGATAGTGGATGGATTATGCTTTTTTCAGAAAATAACCAAGAAGCATATGATAATACAATAATGGCACATAGAATAGCAGAACATAAAGATGTACTACTTCCTTTAATGGTATGTCAAGATGGATTTATTACATCACATTCAATTGAAAATATAGAGTTAATAGAAGATGAAAAAGTTAAAAAATTTATTGGAGAATATCATCCAAAACATTATCTATTAAACAATAAAGAACCAATGGCAGTGGGACCAATGGATTTACAAGCATATCTTTTTGAACATAAATATGAACAAGCAGAAGCTATGAGAAATGCAAAAAAAGTTATTTTAGAAGTAGCTGAAGAATTTGAAAAAATGACAGGAAGAAAATATGGATTATATGAAGCATATAAACTAGAGGATGCAGATATTGCTGTTGTTTGTATGAACTCTACTGCCGGAACAACAAAAGATGTTGTAGATATGTTAAGAGAAAAAGGAATAAAAGCAGGAATGCTTAAGGTTAGAGTATTTAGACCATTCCCAGCAGAAGAAATAGCAAATGAACTTGAAAATGTAAAAGCTGTTGCTGTTTTAGATAAAGCAGATTCTTTAAACGGAGCAGGAGGAGCGCTATTTGAAGATGTAGTATCTGGAATGTATTTAAATAATAATAAAGTAAAAGCTGTTAATTATATCTACGGAATTGGTGGAAGAGATACAACAACAAAAGATATTGAAAAAGTTTACAGTGATTTAGCAAAAGATATAAAACAAGATAAAATAGATAATCCTTACAGATATCTTGGATTAAGAAAGGAGTAAATTATGGCATATAATATGAAAGAAGTAATTGCTCAAAAACCTTCAAGATTTACAGCCGGACATAGAATGTGTGCTGGTTGTGGAGCACCTCCAGTAGCAAGGATGGTACTTCGTGCACTAAAACCAGAAGATCATGCAGTTATATCGAATGCAACAGGATGTATGGAAGTTTCAACATTTATATATCCATATACTGCATGGACAGATTCATATATTCATACAGCATTTGAAAATGCAGCAGCAACTTGTTCAGGAGTAGAAGCTGCATATAAATCATTAAAAAAACAAGGAAAACTTCCAGAGGATAAACATACAAAATTTATTGCTTTTGGTGGAGATGGAGGAACATATGATATAGGTCTTCAAAGTTTGTCAGGAGCTATGGAAAGAGGACATGACATGGTATATGTATGTTATGATAATGGAGCATACATGAATACAGGTATTCAACGTTCATCAGCAACACCAAAATTTGCAGATACAACAACAAGCCCTGCAGGAAAAGTGATTCCTGGAAAAATGCAATCAAGAAAAGATTTAACTGAAATAATGGCATCACATCATATTCCATATGTTGCACAAACACTTGCCGTTAATAATTTTAAAGATTTATATGAAAAATCAGAAAAAGCAATTTATACAGAAGGACCAGCATTTTTAAATGTACTTGCACCATGCCCAAGAGGCTGGGGATACCCTACTGATATGCTTATGCAAATGAATAAACTTGCAATGGAAACTTGTTATTGGCCTTTATATGAAGTAATTGATGGAAAATATAAAATAAACTATAAACCAGCTAAAAAACTACCAATCGAAGAATTTTTGAAACCACAAAAAAGATTTAGCCATATGTTTAGAGCAGGAAATGAGTGGATGATAGAGGAATTCCAAAAAGAAGTAGATAAAAGATGGGAAGAGTTATTAAAATTAGAAAAAATTACAAATGAATAAAAATAAAAGACTTTACTATAAAAAAGTAAAGTCTTTTTTGTTACTCGTTATCTTCTTCAGGAGCGTCAACAGGGCAAACACCTGCACAAGTTCCACAGCTAATACATTGTTCTGGATCAATTACATATCTTTCATCTCCTTGAGAAATACATGTAACAGGACAAGACGCTGCACATGCACCACAGCTAATACATCTATCAGTAATTTTATATGCCATTTGATTCACCTCCCATATTCTTTTAAAAATTATAACACCAAATGAAATTAAAAACAACATGTAAAACTAGATTTGAAAAAATTAGTATGAAAAATTAAATAATACCAATTAAATATTACAAGTATATTACATTTGAGAAATATGTATTGAAAGAAAAACATAAAAGATGTAAAATACATATTAATATAATGGGATAATTTTAGGAGGAAACACATGATAAATCAAGCAAGTAAAAAAACAGATTTAAACAGCGAAAGAGGTATTACATTAATTACATTAACCATAACAATTATAATTCTTGTGATTTTAGCGAGTATTACAGTAGGAGTGGCTTTTGGTGATAATGGCTTAATAAATGGCTCAGAAAAGATAGAAAAAGTAAAAAGATTAGAAAAGTACAGAACAACAATTGAAGGGGTAGCTTATGAACAATATACAGATTATGTTATGGAAGACAAAGTAGGATCATTAAGAGATAAAACGAAAGATAAAATAAAAACTTTAGAATTTGTAAAAGAGGTAAAAGATGGAATAGAAGACGACGAAATAAATATAATTACAAATGAATCATATTTAATAGTTGTGAAACTAGATAATGAAAATACAGACATAATACATGAAGGAGAATATGATAATGAACCATTACCAAAGATAGCACGTTCATATGAAGAAAACGATGATGGAAAATATATAATAACAGCATCTGCAACTGTAGAAAAAACAGAAAAAACAACATCTATTACAAACTTGAAGCTAATTGAAACTAATAATACTATTGAAAATTATGAAGAAGGAAAAGAAATAACATTTGAGGTAGATAAACCAGGAAAATATTGGATTGAAGCTACCACGAATATTGGAAAAATTATAAAAGAACCAGTTATAGTAAAAAATATAATAGAAAAAGGAATATTTGTAAAATATAATGTAGAATACACAGATACATATATGGGGTATGAATATACAAGTATAAATGGATGGAGACTAGAAAATTATGAATTAGGATCAGATGGAAAAACATTAAGTAATGTGAGATTAATAAGTACAGGTGTGCCAGCAATGATGTATTATTACTATAATGATACATCAAATAATTATTCAAAATGGATAAAAGATAATACAAAACTTACAGAATTTAAAAATAACGTCTTAGGAACAGATTATACAACATATACAGGAAGTGAAACATATTATTCATTACAAGCTTCAGCAGGGTTTTATTATAACCTAGGAAAAATGACATTTGAGCAGGGAACGTCATACAATAAGAAAAATCAAGGATATTATACAAAAATAAAAAATGGAAATACAACGTATACAAGTGGAGAAGCAATAGGAGATAAATTATTTAAAGCAAGAAATGATGCAAGCATACGAATGATCACATTAACAGAAATAAATAGAGCATTAGGAAGAGATGATATAGATAGTACAAGTTCAATTACAGATACAACAGGATTATATCGATTAGAGGCAATATCAACGGGAACAACTTTAAAAAATAATACATATGGTGATGACTGGTATTGGTTAGCTTCTCCTTTTCCTAATGCAAGTCAAAACGGAGATTTGAATATTGTATACTATAATGGTTTTGTTGGAGGCCATGGACTGAGCAACAACGGAATTCGACCATTAATTTGCATCAAATCTAAAGTTCAATTAGTAAAGAAAACAGATGATACAGGATTTGTATATTATGAAATGGTAGATGTAAATTAAAATAAATAAAAAAGAATTTGAAGAGAGAAATATAAAACTCTAATTTCAGATTCTTTTTTTATATAATAGTATTCTTAATAAAACCTTAATAATTTGACTACTTTTTTATTAATAATTCTGTGGTATAATTTATTATAAAAATAAACAAGGAGAAGTAAAAATGTATAATATTTTAGTGGTTGATGATGATAAAGAAATTGTAAAAGCAATAGATATATACCTAAGTAAAGAAGGCTATAACATATTAAAAGCATATAACGGTAAAGAAGCATTAGATGTAGTAAAACAAAATCCACAGATACATCTAATAATTTTAGATATAATGATGCCAGAAATTGATGGAATTACTGTTGCAAATGAAATAAGAAAAGATAAGTCCATACCTATAATTATGCTTTCTGCAAAATCTGAAGATTATGATAAAATTGAAGGACTAAATAGTGGAGCAGACGATTATGTAACAAAACCATTTAATTCAATGGAATTAATTGCAAGAGTCAATTCTCAAATTAGAAGATATACAAAACTAGGATCAATTGCAAATCAAAATGAAAATGTATATCAAACAGGAAATTTAAAGATATATGATGATACAAAGGTAGTAGAAGTAGAAGGAAAAGAAGTAAAACTTACTCCAACAGAATTTAACATATTAAAGTTTTTAACCAAAAATAAAGGAATAGTTTTTTCAATAGAGCAAATATACAAAAATGTATGGGAAGAAGAGTGCTATGGAGCAGAAAATATAATTGCTGTACATATTAGGCATATAAGAGAAAAAATAGAAATAAATCCGCGAGAACCAAAATATTTAAAAGTAATTTGGGGAGTAGGATATAAAATTGAAAAAATTGATTAGGAGGGGGAAAGTATGGAGAAAAAAAGAATATGCAAAATAAGGGTACTAAAGAATATTTGTTATTTTCTTGTGCCAATTGTTCTAATAATATTAGTAACTTCTATAATAAGTGTTTCTATTGGAGTAGAAAACAATATAACAGTTAGTCAAGAAAGCTACTATGATACTAAAATATTTGAGCAAAGATTTTTAGATGATGTATATCATATTTTATATGATTCTCTAAATTCTAAAAATATGGTTAATATTGATGAAGAAGCAAGTAGCTCAAAGACAAGCGCAAGCGAAATAGAAATTCAAGAGAATAATGTAATACATTATAAATCAAGTAATTCAAATGTAAAATATTTAGTGATAGATAGTAAAAATAATGTATATACAAATTCAAATGTAGCAGTTCAAACAAAAGAAGAACAAAATCTTTTGAAAAATGAACTTTTAACTCACAAGAATTATTGGATATATGAAAATAAAAATATAAAAACATCTATAAAGGAAAATTACGAAAATAAAGCAGAAATTGATCATATAAAAAGCTTTATCTCAAAACAAGATGATTGCTCAGTGTATATCTCATTTGACGATTCATTAAAATATAGCGATTCGTATTTTGGAGAAAAAATATTTTATGATTTTGTAAAAATTGAATACCAAAATGCTATATTTATTATACCAATTAGTGCTATCCTTTTTATAGTAATGATAATTATTATATTCATAGGAATAGGAAAAACAAATAGACAAGAAGAAGTTTATTTAAATTCATTTGATAAAATTCATTTAGAATTTGTAATACTTCTTTTAGGAATATGTGCATTTGTTACATGCTTAGCTTTATTTTCAATGATAAAATCTGTGATAGCAGTATTGGGAATTACACTAATTATAATATGTACTTTAATTTTATATTTGCTTGGAATTGTTTTTGTAGAAACATTTGTAAAAAGAATAAAGGCTAGAATGTTTATAAAGACAACATTTGCTTATTTTATCTATAATAAGATAAAAGTATTATTCCAAAATATGAATATTTTTTGGAAGCCAATAATACTTGTAATTGCCTTTGGAATAGGAAATTGTATAGGATTTTTAGGGCTTAGAAACGAACCTTTTATAGGATTTATGTTTTTATCTACAATATACTGCATTGGATTAGTATACATATTAAAAAAAGTAAGTTTCATAGATAAAATAAAAAAAGCAATTGATAGTATTTATAAAGGAAATATGAAATTATCATTAAATGAGAATGAGTTTGATGGAATAGAAAAACAAACTGTAATTGAAATTAAAGATATTGCAGGAGGAATGTCAAATGCAGTTGAAGAAAAAATTAAAAGTGAAAGGCTAAAAACAGAGTTAATAACAAATGTATCACATGATATAAAAACACCATTAACATCTATAATAAATTATGTGGATTTATTAAAAAAGGAAGGACTTCAGTCTGAAAGAGCAGGAGAATACCTAGAAATTTTAGATAATAAATCTCAAAGACTAAAAAAACTAACAGAAGATTTAGTAGAGGCATCAAAGGCTTCATCTGGAAATATTAAACTTAATATGGAAAAAATTGAAGTAAATGAACTTTTAAAACAAGTATCTGCAGAATTTAGTGATAAATTTAATGAACGATATTTAGAAGAAGAAATAACATTTACTGAAGAAAAGGTATATATAAATGCTGATAGTAGATATATTTACAGAGTAATTGAGAATTTGTATTCAAATGTTTCAAAATATGCTATGGAGAATTCTAGAGTATATGTAGATATTATTCAAAAAGGACCAAATGTTATAATTCAAATAAAAAATATATCTAAGGAAAAGCTAAATATTTCAGCAGATGAATTAATGCAAAGATTTGTAAGAGGTGATGCGTCAAGAAATACAGAAGGAAGCGGGCTTGGGCTTTCTATTGCAGAAAGTTTAGTAACATTACAAGGAGGCAAATTTCATATATACCTAGATGGCGATTTATTTAAAGTAACAATAGGATTTAAAAAAGTTTAAAATATATATAAATAGAATTTCTAGCAATTTAGAATGCTTAGAAATTCTATTTTTTCTTTATTTGTTTGTATATTTTGCAATTAAGAAAGACGCAAAAAAGCCAATTACTAAAACAATAACACTTATTAAACCTGAAATATTAAAAGCAAATCCAGGGTATATTGCAGGTAAACTTCCAATAACAAAACCTATAATTGCATAATATGTATATCCATAAAAATGTTTTAGTAGCCAGTCAATTATCTTTGAAGAAACTATAATACCGACTGCAACTCCAATTGCAAAAGGAATAAGTACTATAATATTAAGAGTTGATATAGCTGTCATAATTGCTGTATATGCACCCATTAATAATAAGATAAATGATCCGCTAATTCCAGGAACAACCATTGAAGCCGCTGATATAAAACCATAAACAAATAATAAAATTATAGTTATAAAATCAATATTAAAGCTTTCGATAGGGCTTCCTGTAATTCCTTTTAACTCTAAGATAGATAAAGTTAAACCAATTGCAAAAGTAATAATTGCTGGAATAATGTAAGTAATTTTAAATCCTTTTTCTTTTGATTTTTTAAAGATAAAAGGTAAACTACCTAAAATTAATCCTATAAATGCAAATTGAGTTTGCATTGCATGATTTGCAAGTAAATATGTAATTAATTTACTAAATAGTAAAATAGCAACACCTGCACCTAATACTATTGGAAGTAAAAATTTAACATTTTCAGCGAAAGTTTTTTTGAAATTATGAAAAAAGTTACCAATACAATCAACAATTTTTTCATAAATACCCATAGCTACTGCCATAGTACCTCCACTAACTCCAGGAATTACATTAGAAATACCAATAACCATTCCTTTAAAAAAGTTAATAATATGTGTCAAAATTATTCTCCTTTCTTATATGAAAATCAAATCAAATTCTACCATATAAAATTATGGAATGTCTATACAAAAGTAAAAAAATAATTAAAATATTGTAAAAATAATTGACAAGCAGTGCTAAAATATTATATACTAAGATATGATAGGATAATTGCACGAAAGTTAAGTTGGTAGAAAAATACCAACCTGGCTTTTTGTTGCCTTTTAATTAGGTTATGTAAATTTAGAAAGAAGAGGAATTGCCGTGAAAATTACTACAATAAAAGAGTTTAAAGAGCAGTAAACTCATAATATTTGATAGATTAATTTTTAAGGTCAAGAGGGACTTCTTTTAAAATTCATATATATTTTTTTCTGCTTAATTTTTTATAGGGGTGATTTTTTTGGTAAAAGACATTAAACACGAGAAATGCACTCGTAAGACTTTTGCAAAAATCGGCGATTCAATCGAAATGCCAAATCTTATTAAAGTCCAAAAAGATTCTTACGACTGGTTCGTAAAAGAAGGACTAGGAGAAATATTAAGAGATATATCTCCAATCATTGATTATTCAGGAAATTTAGTTCTTGAATTCTTAGATTACTACATGGAAGAAAAAACAAAATACACATTAGAAGAAGCTAAAGAGAGAGATGCTACATATTCAACAAGATTACATGTTAAAGTAAGATTAATCAACCGTGAAACAGGAGAAATTAAAGAGCAAGTAATTTATTTAGGCGATTTCCCACTTATGACAGATAGTGGAACATTCATTATTAATGGTGCCGAAAGAGTTGTTGTTAGCCAATTAGTTCGTTCACCAGGTTGCTACTATGCCTTTGAACATGACAAAACAGGAAAGAAAATCTATACATCAACTGTAATGCCAATTAGAGGTGCGTGGATTGAATATGAAACAGATGCAAATGATGTATTTTATGCTAGAGTTGATAGAACAAGAAAAATACCAGTAACATCATTATTAAGAGCAATTGGTTTAGTTACAGATGAACAAATTATGGAAGTTTTTGGAGATGATCCAAAAATATCTGCAACAATTCAAAAAGATACAATCAAAACACAAGATGAGGCTTTAATTGAAATCTACAAAAAATTAAGACCAGGAGAACTTCCAACTGTTGATGCTGCAAGAAATCTATTTAATGGATTATTCTTTGATCCTAGAAGATACGATTTAGCAAAAGTAGGAAGATACAAATTTAATAAAAAATTAAGCATTGCCGAAAGAATTACAGGAAAAGTTGCTTTTGATGACATAGTTAACGGAGAAACAGGAGAAGTCCTTGTTGAAAAAGGAAATGTTATCACAAGTGATGTTGCTGAAGAAATTCAAAACGCAGGAATTAATATTGTTGATGTTAAAGTTGATGATAAAAAAGTAAGAGTAATAGGTAACGGAACTGTAAATATTCATAAATATTTACCAAATGTTGATTTAAGTGACCTTCATATTAAAGAATATGTAAATCTTGATGTATTAAAATCTATAGTTGACAATACTGAAGAAAAAGATTTACATGATATGATTAAAGAAAGAATGACAGAACTTGTTCCATTCCATATTACAACAGAAGATATTATTGCATCAATTAGTTATTTATTAAACTTAGACTTTGGATTAGGAAATATTGATGATATTGACCATTTAGGAAATAGACGTATTAGATGCGTTGGAGAGCTTTTACAAAATCAATTCAGAATTGGTTTAACAAGACTAGAAAGAGTTGTTCGTGAAAGAATGACAATTCAAGACTTAGATGTTGTAACTCCACAAACATTAATTAATACAAAACCAATTACATCATCAATAAGAGAATTCTTTGGAAGTTCACAATTATCACAATTTATGGACCAAACAAACCCACTTTCAGAGTTAACTCATAAAAGAAGAATTTCAGCATTAGGACCTGGTGGTCTTTCACGTGAAAGAGCCGGATTCGAAGTTAGAGATATTCACTATACACACTATGGTAGATTATGTCCAGTTGAATCTCCAGAGGGACCAAACATTGGACTTATTTCAGCACTTTCATCATTCGCAATTATTAATGAATATGGATTTGTTGAAACACCATATAGAAAAGTTGTTGATGGTAAAATTACAGATGAGATTATATATATGCCAGCAGACGAAGAAGACAAGTATATAATTGCACAAGCATCTGAACCAGTAGACGAAAATGGAAAATTTGTTAACGATAGAATAAGAGTAAGAATAAGAGAAGAAATTACAGTTGCAGATAGAGATAAAGTTCAATTTGTTGATGTTTCACCAAAACAATTAGTATCTGTTGCTGCAGCAATGATTCCTTTCTTAGAGCATGATGACGTAAAACGTTCATTAATGGGTTCAAACATGCAACGTCAAGCAGTTCCACTTTTAATGCCAGAAGCTCCAATAGTTGGAACAGGTATTGAATATAGAGCTGCAAAGGATTCTGGAACTACAGTTACAGCTAAAAATGCAGGTGTAGTTGAAAGAGTTACTGGTGACGAAATTATTATAAGAAATCAAAAAGATGAATTAGATACATACAAACTAAGAAAATTCAAGAGAACAAATGGTGGTACATGTATTAACCAAAGACCGGTTGTTGTTCGTGGAGAAAAAGTAAAAGAAGGAGATCTAATTGCTGACGGACCATCTACAAAAGATGGAGAAATGGCACTTGGAAGAAACGTAGTTATTGCTTTCACTACATGGGAAGGTTACAACTATGAGGATGCTATTTTAATTAATGAAAGATTAGTTAAAGAGGATGTTTATACATCAATACATATTGAAGAATATGATTGTGAATGTCGTGATACAAAATTAGGTCCAGAAGAAATTACACGTGATATACCAAATGTTGGTGATGACGGATTAAAAGATCTAGACGAAAATGGTATTATAAGAATTGGTGCTGAAGTAAGAACAGGGGATATTCTAGTAGGTAAAGTAACTCCAAAAGGAGAAACAGAACTTACTGCAGAAGAGAGATTACTTCGTGCTATATTTGGAGAAAAAGCAAGAGAAGTTAGAGATACATCACTTCGTGTACCACACGGAGAAGCAGGAACAATTGTAGATATTAAGATATTTACAAGAGAAAATTCAGATGAATTAGGACCTGGTGTAAATCAAATTATTCGTTGCTATATAGCTCAAAAAAGAAAAATATCAGTTGGAGATAAAATGGCTGGACGTCATGGTAATAAAGGTGTTATTTCAAGAATATTACCAGAAGAAGATATGCCATTTATGCCAGATGGTACACCAGTAGATATAGTTCTTAACCCACTTGGTGTTCCTTCTCGTATGAACTTAGGTCAAGTTTTAGAGGTTCATCTAGGTATGGCTGCTAAAGCATTAGGATGGAAAGTTGCAACACCAGTATTTGATGGTGCGACAGACGAAGAAATTAGAGAATTACTAAAAAAAGCCGGCCTTCGTGAAGATGGAAAAACAACATTATATGATGGTAGAACAGGAGATCCATTCGACCATCCAGTAACAGTTGGTGTTATGTACATGTTAAAACTACATCACTTAGTAGATGATAAAATACATGCTCGTTCAACTGGTCCATACTCATTAGTTACACAACAACCTTTAGGTGGTAAAGCTCAATTTGGTGGACAACGTTTTGGAGAGATGGAAGTTTGGGCATTAGAGGCATATG
>ERZ1673743.933-NODE-933-length-36951-cov-8.275098_pt1 | contig 36951 bp, 44 predicted proteins | sample MGYA00580197_ERZ1673743 | MGnify/ENA primary metagenome ERZ1673743 (study PRJEB41218, sample SAMN15661795) | gut metagenome | host: Homo sapiens | place: Canada: London | collected 2015-08-20/2019-03-30 | study: EMG produced TPA metagenomics assembly of...
CATGAACCTATTAGAATCATGTGGTCCTAAAGTAATCCCCCCCCCCCGATATAGAACCTGCATCGAAACCATATGCTTCATTACAAGCTTGGACTGTGGGGGTTCTATTTGAACTCAAATTAGTAATATATCCCATATTTTAATATCCAATTGCTATATAATAACCAGGTGATTTATCAAAGGAAACTTCAAAACCGTATCTGGTTACATTATATACATAGTTATAACCATTAGCTCCATCCCCACTTCGTTCTCCTGATACTACTACAGCAACACATTTGGTTGGAAATGGAGTATAAAAACTCAAACTTTGTCTGTCTGTAGTTTCTCTTCCACCGTGACCTGCCTGTATCATAAATCCATTTGGGAACTTAATATATCCACTGGCAGCACCGAACGCCATTTTGAAATCGGTTGAGGTTAAAAAGTTAGCTGTTGCGTCACTTATTGCTTCAGCCACCTGACTTTCTGTCATATAATTGCCACCATAAGCATCATTACATTCTTTCACGGTAGGAACTCTATTATTGTCTTTACCAGTTATTTGTCCCATAATTACTTAGTAATTACAGGAGGAAGGGGCAATGCCCCCCCCCCTATTTATAACATATTTATTAATATAAACTCTCTAAATAAGCCCTAACTCCAGCATAAACTCTTTCCATGCCTTGCATGTTAGGATGTAGATAATCTGCACTAGTGTAAGTAGTAGGTCCATAATCACTTAAACTGTTATCACAAGTACAATACTGTAGGTTTGGAAAGCTTAAGTCAAAATGTTCCGGGCCTATATAGTAAACTCCATATCTTCTACATAAATTTGCCATAGCTTCTTGATATTCATATTGGTGCTTACCACCACTATTAGCATAGTCTAAAACATTACCTCTATACAATTGGAATACTACTATTTTGGCATTTCTGCATTGCGATTTTAGATTAGCAAGCATAGTTTTAAATGCTCCCATATAGGTAGTAACGGCTCCATCAGCTGTTCCCATTTCTACATTACCAGACACGTCATTAGTTCCAGCCATTACGACTATGATTTCAGGAGCTCCATATTGATATGTATCCACTGTCGAATTAATATGCTTTATATTGGAACATCTGGCTACACTACACATAGCATTATCTCCAGTACCACTGATTCTAGAGCCAGACCATGCATCGTTTCTGATAAGTCTCATTCTGCACTCATTAATAAGTAATCCCCACCATGTAGCATCAATACTATTAACAAACTTGTGAGATGCACTGTAGTAAGTTGCATTACCATCAGTAATAGTTCCTGCAAATGTGCTAATTGAGTCTCCTTGAATAGATATAGTTTTATCTTCTAAGGATGATAGTTTACTACCTCTTTCGATAAGAGCAATTCCTAAAGGCTGGTTAGTGTTTCCTCCAGGAGTTGTAGCATAATTATGTGCTGTATATTGGTACCATCCATTTAATGCGTATTTAGTTCCGAATGGCGTTCCTCCATAAGCAAAAGCACAGGTATCACCTTCTGCATACACTCCGATACCCTGCCCGGCTTCTAAAGTAATGTCCTCTGGAAGTCTCACTGTCTGGACTCCTAATTGCCTAATGTACAATTTCCAAGATTTAAGAACTTTAGCATTAGCTTTACCGTAGTTATTAATTAGGTTAATAGTCAAATAGCCTACTGTTAAAACCTTCAATCTTAGTTTGTAGATGGTTTTACCTACTAACTTTTCCTGTCCCCTGGGATAATAAGCATTATCAACACTGCTTCGAGTATTTGCTGATTCATCTAGCTTGCCCCATTCAAAGTCTGAGCCATCACCTCTACGATACAATCCTACATTTAAATATCCTAAAGAACGTCTATTCTCCCAATCTTCTTTAGGTATCGCTTCTGTTGTTAAGTTGGTTCTCCCAACCCATCCAGAAGGATATGCAGTCTGGTAGGTTAAATCATTATTGTAAGTATATCTAGCACAATCAGCTGTGTACCAAGCACCAATGAATTGCCCCTCTTCTACTACTACATCTTCATCTAAATCCCAATATTTATAACCAGTGGATGTACATACGACATTCATTAAATCTTTAACTAATGAAGCTTCTAAAGTAGGATTAGCATCAAAGATATGTTCATTGAAGATGGAGATTCTACATCTACCTGGAGTGGCAAGCATCATTTTAATTCTATTGATAGGCTTGCCTATGTAAGGCTTGTTATAACACATAATGTATGCTGCAAGAGTAGCTGTATCTTTGATATTTTCTGGTACTTTACTATACATTACATTAGCTTGTCTATATAAAGGACAGATAGGAATATCCCCACCATCGGCAGTACTACTGCCTCCAGCAACAGCTCTGATTTCGTCTTCTGCTGCTTTAGCTCTTTCTGTCTCTGCCTTAATAACAGCCAAATTCTCAGATTCAGCTAACACAGCCCTAGTCTCTTCTGCACTAATATCGTTCTGTAATTTACTGTCAGCAGCAGTACGAGCAACTTTCTCTGCATCTATATTATCCTGAAGAACTTCATCAGCAGCCTTATAAGCTGCATCCATAGATGCTATGTTATCGGAATTAAGTTTAATACTTGCTTTTAAGTCTACATCATTGTAATTAGATAATCCTGCTAATTTGTCCTTCTCAGCAGTGGTGTAATCATTAGTTGATAATTGTTTACCAGATACTTTATCTACTTTAGTATCAACTAATCCTTTGAGTACTTTACCCTGTTCAGCAGATAATGCAGCAGTCGCTCCTCCAGTAGTAAGGTCATCTACAATATTTACTGCTGACGAACCAAATGTATCCCAGTCAGTACCAGTCCATGCATAATTAACATCTGTTTTAGTAACATTCCATACATCTCCTTCCAAATTACCTTCAGTGGGCAAGTCATTATATGTAGGAACTGAACCTTTATAGTTAAGAGGCTTACTTACTTTCTTTAGTAGATTTAATAAATCATCAGTAAAGTCATTAGTAGAAAGTCCTTTACCTTCTACCTTATCAACTTTATTGCTAAGCTGAGTCTCTATGTCAGATATCAATTGCTGAATTTCAGCATCAGGTTTAGATGAGCAATACCAATAAGTTCCTCTGGTGTAAATAAATTTGGCGTCTGGAATCCAACAGATAGAAGTGTCCATTATGTTTCCAGCTTGAAGCTCTCTATCAAAAGCTTCTTTATTCTTAAAGTGAATTAATTTCTTATTAATTGCCATATCACTAGATTATATAAAGGAGAAGTATTCAGCTCCTCCTTTATTATTTTACTCTACATCAAACCACTCAAATGAAGCATCTGTATACTCTTTAGCTGCTGCTAAAGTATCAGTATCTCCTTGTTTAAGTAGGTCTTCAATCTTCTTTAATGTATCATATTCGGTAGATACTCCGCCTTTCAGAGAGTCAACTGCCGTTTGAATTTGATCCACTACTGGAGTTTCTCCAACTCTTTCATTCAAATCATTAAGAGCTTCAGCTACAGTAACCTCATCATCATGAATCAGTTTAAAGATTCCAGTGGGAGGAACTGTACTACCATTACCTGGATCTCCAACCTTTGTGTTTAGTTCATCAAATGCTTCATTAGTAGCAACATCTTCTGCATATGCTACGGTCTTAGAACCACCAGGATAATCAACCTTAACTTTACCGTCAATTGAATTAAGAGTTAACTTATTCTTAGTAGTACCAATCTCTGTAACTACATCAGAATCATATTGTCTTTGGGCAACAAGAACGCCACCTTCAGGACTCTCTACACCTTCTTGACCCGGTCTTAATGCTGAAATAGAACCGTCTGCTGGTAAACTAATTACTTTCTTAGCTGCATCCCAGTCTACTTTTTGAGCTAAAGCTTTAGCCGTATTAGTATTCATTTCAGGAATTAATGTATTAGCTACATAAGTTAGGTCAGATTGCAGTTTAGTAATTTTATCAGCATTAGCTTTACCTTTACTACCTTCATAAGCAGTTCCTTCTACTTCACCTAGAGCAATAGAAGCAGAAATTTCTACCATCGTCTGACCATCCCATCTATAGATTACATTAGTTCTACCTTCTGAGTCCGGAAGTCTGTGATTGTAGATAGTATCACTATGAGGCTCTTGACCTTCATCCCAACCATCTACTGTCTTAGTGTAAATCTTCTTCTCTGCTTCAGTATAATATTTATCTCCCACTTCTGCTTCAATACTATCTAGGGCTGCTCTATTAGCTACAAAAGATTCCAAACCTACTACTCTAGCAAGTTCTCCATTTAATTGAGATACTGGTACTTTACCATTCTCGTCAAGAGTAGCTAGTCCATTAGGTTGACCTTTGCTAGCCATGAAATCTAAAATAGTTTGCATCTGTTCTGGATTAATACCTACAGTTACACCACCAGCAATAAGCTCATGTGTATCAGTAGCTACATAGAATCCGTTAGCGTGCAATTCTGCACTGTACTTTTCTTTTAAACCTCTAAAGAAGAATTTAGTCATAATTATACGTCTGTCCAACTTAAATCACTCAAATATGCAATCTCATTAGCTTGTTCACCAGATTGTCCACTGGTTTGAACTGTAGGTCTTTTATCTATTGGGGTATTTAAATTTAGTGGCATAGAAGGGGTACCTATATCAACTACATCCCACCTGTTAACCATAATAAGATTGCCAGAACCACCTTTGGTATTCTTACCTATAATCATGTCTCCATTCTCTAGTGTAAGGGCTTTACGACTAGGTAATTCTGTTGTAGGTACGTTATCTAATACTGGGATTACATATTTATCATTGTATGTAGGTCTCTTATTAAGTCCATTAAAATTAAGTGGAAGTTTAGTAGTACCAAAATCAGCTATATTCCATTTAGAAATCATAGCTAAATTATAAGTATTACCGTCTGTAGTAGTTCCTAATAAAGTATCATGATTACCCAATACTATAGCCTTTCTATTAGGATTCTCTTCAGTCTTGATATCTATCCACTTAACCATCTTAGACAATCCCAGTTCAATAGTTTCAATCTTCTCTTCTAAAGCTTCCTCAGCGGCTTCTGCTCTATCAGTTTCTTCCTTAACAGCAAACTTTAAGTCATCCTTAGTAGCATATTGATTAGGGTCCAATCCTACAGCAGAATATTTCGCTCCTTGGAAATAGATGGCCTTCTCATCAGTGATGAAGTAAATGGTACCAGGGTCTGGAGTTATGAGTTGATAAGCAGCAAACGTAAGTGCTTGAAGACCTACAGCTGTATTAGTATCCTGCCAGTTAAACTGACATTCAATTCCGTTCTTACCCTTAACTACTAAGACCTTTGACTTGGTGTCAGGATTAATAACTAGATCAGCGTATATACCATGAGGAGTAGTTTTAATATCTACTGTTCTGGTAAGAGTAGGATTATTAATCTTAACTGTAGAACTTACTACACTATCTATCACCTCAGTAATAGTAGTATCAGTCTCATGACCCTTTATATTAAAGGATTCTAAGCTTACGAAGAATTCAGAACCATCAGAATTTGTAAGCTTTAACCATTCTTCTCCTACAATTCCAGGAATTCCATTATCTACATTTTCTTGTGTTAGTTTATGTCTAGTGAATCCAACAACTTTAACATCTTTATCTATCTGAACAGATGTTAGTTCTTGTCCATTAGCATCTAAACCAAATATCTTGATTTTATTATTACTTAACTCCTCAGTGCCTAATTCTACTATGCCTACCTCAGAAGCCGTCACAAATTGTTTAACGGCTTCTGAAGTTGGTATAGAGTTTGGAGTATCCAAGGAATCAGACACTTCATATGAGCCAAAATAGGTCCATAAATAATCTAATTGGCTCATATTCTGTGGTCTTGGTGCTTGTTTCAATGGTTTAGTCATATTCTCCTACTATAAATTGGGCGGATAATCCAGCAGCTCCTATAGTTAATAATATGTCAGAAAGATTATTCTTAGCAGTATCAATTACTAGATTAGCAGATAAAGAACCATCATCAACCATTTGAATTGAGTTTGTATTCTTCTTATCTAGTCTAGCATATACACCAGAAGTACCATTATCTACTAGTTTGACTGCATCAGAGTTCTCAGCAATCTTAAGAGTTGCAGAGATTTTGTATGATGTAGCAGCAGTACCAGTCCAATTAGATACTTCCATATCAATAGAAGATGTATCCACTGGATCGTAGATATTCATGGTATCAGTTAAGTCGATAACTATCTCATCACCAGTAGTAAGCTCAATCACAAGAACTGGAACGCCAACTTTACTAGCATAACCATTATTAACATCCTCCTGAGTAGCAGGTCTTGAGTAGGCAGAAGACATAAATCTTTCCTTCTCAATATCAATATATGTTACTTTAGGAGTAACTGTTGGTTTAGTAGCTTCATCAGTATTAGGATCTGCATAAGATTTCTTGGTAGTAACCTTTAATCTTATCTTATTACTAACAGTATCGTCCCATTCTATAGATTGAACTAAGTCTTTAGTTTCTCCCCATACTTTATCATAGAAATACTTATAGTCGTCAGCATCGAGTACTCTCTTAATACCTTTACTAGTAAGCTCCCATACATCTCCATCAACTACAGCTGCAATTCCTCCTGTGGTTAATAACTTCTGTTTCCAGGTTCCTGTAGCTCCATCAAATTCAAGTAGAGTGTATCTAGTGCTGCCAGAACCTACCTGTGTAGACATGATGTATTTATCACCTCCAGTTGCAGATTCGGGAAGTTCAGATAACACAGTTACAAATCCCTTAATAATAGGTAGATTTTCTAAGTCAGTAATATCAGTCATTGTATGACTGTGATGAACATCTGCTTTCTTATCTAAAGCCATTTGAGTAGCTGTAGAAATAGGCTTATTCATATCTGACGTGTTATCTACATTACCAAGTCCTATTTGCTCCTTAGTTACATTATGAGGATTATTCTTATCATTAATGTGATTAGTAAGTTCCTCTTTAGTAGCATATCCAGTAGCATCAATCTTAATATTATTAAGAGCTTCTTGAACTGCAATAGAGATTGGTTTCTCAAGGTCTGAAGTGTTATCCACTTTACCCAATCCAACTTGTTCCTTAGTAACATGATGTGGATTATTGAAATCAGAGACATGCGCTGCTAAGTCAGTTTGTAAGGCTTTCTTATCAAGCTCTCTGTCCACTCTATTAAATTCATTTTGCTGTGGTACTGAAATCGGCTTCTCTAAGTCACTTGTATTATCTACCTTACCAAGTCCAACCTGTTCTTTGGTAGTCTGATGAGGATTATTTGTATCCTTAATATGTGCTGTTAAATCAGTAGCTGCACCTAAGAGTTCTTTATCAATTCTAGTAATCTCAGTTTGGACTGCATTACTAATAGGCATTTCAGCGGGAGAATAATTCTCTACTTTGCCTAATCCTATCTGGTCTTTAGTAACCTTATGAGGATTGTTAAAGTCCCTAATGTGATCATCTATAAGTTTATCAGTACTATCAAGAGCATCCTTTAATCCAGGAATATCATCAATTTCGATATTAACAATTCCAGATTGTCCGTTTACAGAAATTACTGCATCAGCATTATTAACTCTAGTCCAAGTACCTCCGGAATTAACTACCCAGTCACCTACAGCAAACGAGTTGTTAAATCTAGTTCCAGCACTAGATACTATATAATACCATCCTTCTTTATCAACATCATCGTTGGATAACATAGGATCATTATCAGCAGCATTCCATGAACCATGATATTTAAGACAACCTTTGATTGTTTCTGGCAATTGATTCTCAGGAACTACGCCATCTTCTAGATCAGCTTTATTATTAGTAAGATTAATAATATTATTTCTGATTTCTTCTATGGCTTTATTGATTTCACTAAAGTCTCCTTCAGCTCCATTCAATTTATCTTCAAGTCCTGGAATGTCTTGTATGTTAATAATAACATCTCCTATCATTCCATTAACTGAAGTAACTAAATCAGAATTATCAATCTTTACCCACTGACCACCCGCATTTAAAATTAAGTCTCCTGGCTCATAATCAACTCCGTTGAATCTACCAGCAACAGTTACTAAGTAGTAGAATCCGTTAGCTTCAGGTTGTTGAGGTTTAAGAGCTGGTGCATTAGTCTCTGCATCCCAAGTACCTTCATAATGGACTGACTCTCTAATGTTAGTTGGAATCTGGTTTTCAGGTATAATACCATTTACTAAATCCGCCTTATTACTTAACAGATTATTTGTTTCCTCTTTAGTATAAGACCCTACCTGTTCAGCAGTAACTCTATGAGGATTATTGTAATCAGTTATATGGTCTTCTAATCCTGTACCTCCCTTGTCTATTGCATCCTTCAATCCGGGAATGTCACCTATTTCTATGATTACTATTCCCTTCTTGCCATTTACTGAAACTACAGAATCTACATTGTCAATTTTACCCCAAGTACCTTTAGAGTTAACAACCCAATCTTTAACGTCAAAGACCTCTCCAAATCTCTCACCAGCTTCTGATACTATGTAGTACCAGCCGTCTTGAGTTGGATCTCCATTGTTAAGTTGTGGGTCATTATCTTTAGCACTCCAGGTGCCCATATACTTCATTCCTCCAATGATAGAGTCTGGAAGCTGATTAGTAGGAATCTTACCATCTATTAAATCCGCCTTATTATTAGTAAGGTTAGTAATATCCCCTTCAATATTAGTAATACTCTGTTGAACATTCTCAATATCTTGAGTATGTTGATTTAATAAATCAGCGAGCTTATTATCAATTTCCTGCTTAGTATAAACATCACTACTATTAGCCTTACTATCTAAGATATTCTGTAGGTTTTCAATATCAGCTATTCTGATTACTACATCACCTATTTTACCATTGACAGAGGTTACTAAGTCAGTGTTGTCTATTTTAATCCATTGACCATCTGCATTAATAATGAGGTCTCCCTTATTGTATTGTATTCCGTCAAAGACACCATTAGATGTAACTAGGTAATATTTACCAGTAGAATCTTTATCTCCGGGAACTAATGCAGGTGAGTTGGTAGCAGCATCCCATGTTCCATCATAGTGAACAGAATCCTTAACATCATCGGGAAGCTGATCTGCTGGTATCTTGCCATCTACTAAGTCCGCTTTAGTATCAAGAAGTCCATCAACTTGCTCCTTAGTATATGCACCAGTTTGTTCTGCTGTTACTTTGTGTGGATTATTAAAATCTTTTATATGTGCCTCCAGACCATCACTGACTGAATTTTTAATAGTTTCATTCACCCATGCTGTAGATGGGATTCTATTAGAGCTATCATTTGGTGCTGGAGGATTCTCTACTTGAGGATTGCCCTTAAATACTGGAGAATCAATAGGAGCTTTAGTATCTAATTGTGCATCAACATAAGTTTTATCCGCTTTAGTATCTAAAGCAGCCTGTGTTGCTACTGAGACAGGTTTCTCTAAATCTGTAGTATTGTCTACTTTCCCTAAACCTACTTGCTCTTTAGTTACGTTATGTGGGTTGTTAGTATCGTTAATATGAGTAGTTATTGCACCTTCTAGTTCAGTTTCCTTAGTAGTTGCTCTTTCTATTTCAGCTCTAAGTCCGTCTGATAAGCTAGATTCTGCTGCTGTAGCACGTTCAGTTTCCTTAGCTATAGCATCTGCATTCTTCTCTATATTAGCAGTGTTAGCAGTAACCTTCTCATTAGTTGTAGTTAAGTCTCTTCTTAGCTGATTCTCTGCTTCTGTAGCTCTTGCTACCTCTTCAGATATCGCAGTATCATGAGCTGCATCCTTCTCAGTAGATCTTTTTACTTCCGCTTTAAGTGCAGCTTCTAATTCAGAAATATCTGTACTAGTTGAATCTTGAAGATTATCAATTTGCTTCTGCAAATCAGTTTCCACTCCAGTGGCTCGCTTAATCTCTGCATCTAAATCGTTTCTAAGTTGAGTTTCAACTTTATCAGCTCTAGTAGTTTCAGCAGTAATTTTATTATCTAATGCTTGTTCAGCTGCTTTAGCTCTGTCAATTTCAGCCTGTAATGCGTCATTTGTATCAGAACCACTAGATATAATTCTATCAATAACTACATCAAGGGCTTCATCATTATGAGTTAGGTTATCTGTAGTACCCTTTACATAGAGAGTGTTATCCCTCTTCTCAAGTATTTGATACTTATCAACATACAATCTAACGTCTGCTGATAGTTTGTCAGTACCTCCTCCTAATACATCTTCCTTTTCAAGAACTACAACCTTAGTAGGATGGCTGTTATCAACTTCCCATTCCCTAATAAGTGTTCCTACAGGAATTACTAATTCTTGTTTACTTCCATCAAGGAGTTTAAACACCATTATAATAGCTTCCTGGTCTGGGTCGTATTTAGCACTTTCTACAATAGTAGATAATCCTATAGTATGCCTACTAATAATGTTATCATTAACCTTTACAGTTAAGATTCCATTCTCATATTCAGTTTCTAATTTGTAGAATAGTCCGTCATTCTTAGCTTGAATACCATTACCATCGTTAGTAGAGATTTTAACGTCAGCGGATAATACAGTTTTAGTAGTCTGCTTATTAATAGTTAAATCAACTGTGTTAGTATCTTCTACTTCTAAGTTGCAGTTATTAATAGCTTCGTTAATAAGACTGTCGAGAATTTTAAGTGCATTCATTACTGATGTAGCATCTTTCAAATAATAAGTTTCCTTATCAGGATTATATGCTCCATCACCACTAAGTCCCACACCAACTTGTGTCTGGTCTAGTTCAGTTTGTAAATTAGCATCTGTATTCTCAGATTGTGCTTTAAATTCTCTAACAAAGTCCTCTATTCCTCTAAGAGTTCTAAAAGGTTCAGTTGGAAGAGGATCTCCCATTATATCTGCAACCAGTGTATCTAGTACATCTTGCAACACATCAGTATCCTTGAATCCAGCTAAGAAATCAAGTAATTCTGGAAATGTGTCAATAGAATCAGTATCAGGTTCTCTAGTTGCTAAGAATCTATGTAATTCTTTTGAAACAGCTGTAAGTGACTGATAATCAAGAGTCTTCAGATACTCTCTAATGTCATCAAGTTCAGTACCTACCGTAGCTTTAAGTTCTTCTTTAATAGTGTCTACCTTACCTCCATCTTCTTCTATAGCCTCTCTTAACTCAGCAATTGCTTCTGCTATTTTAAGTAAGCTATTAAGATCTTCCGGAACAACTGTATGGTCAGAACTTCCATAAATTGCATCATCAGCTACTTGTCTGTCATAAATCTCTTTCTCTAACTTCTCTGCTAGCTCCTCTAGACTTTCTACTGAAGTAGAATCAATAAGTTTAGTAAATTCTAACTCATCATTCGTCTGCTTCTTAGTAACCCACCACAGGGATTGCTCTCCTGTGGCTGAGTCAGCTACTAGTTTAAGCAATCCCTTATGAAGAGTTGCAGCTTCTTCTGGGGAGCTGTAAAAGTCCTTTAGGGCAGTTTCATTCTCAAATATGAAGTTGGCTTCCATAGGGAAACTACCCATACGTTTGAAGCTACCAATTAGTTCGGAATACTTTCCCATTATTCTTCGAATTTAAATGTTACTTCTGAGTTTAACATTGCTAACGCTTCTCTATATACATAGAGTTTATATATAACATCTTCTGGAGCTCCTGGAACTTTAAATGGAATATCACTGATAACATCAAATGCTTCAATTCCAAATTCTTGAGCAGGAGTAACAACCCCAATTAAATTGTTGTAATCTTTAGGTATTGCAACAAATAAATGTTTGAGTTCTTTAGGTGATGAGAATTCATACTTGTGTTTGATTTCTGTAACATCGTCTCCAAAGGATTCAAACTTATTGTTAATAGGGTCGTCATTAACTAATTCCTGAAGATATTCAAAGGTTACGTTAGAGGCTACATACCATTTAGGTAACAATCCTACAAACACATGCAAGCTAACTTTAGTAATAGAAGATGCTTCGTACTGAACTCCATTTAATAGTGTTACTACAAATTTAAATTCAGTATCTTCGTAAATTGGTAACGAATTAACTACATGCATTCCGGTTTCAAAATCATCCGAAGTAAAGGTTCCAATTAATTCTCCATTTTGATAAAGTTCAGCATACTGAATAGTAAGAAGTCCACGAATATACATTTCCACTTTTACTGTATCACCCATGATACATGTAGGAGGAGATTTAACATCTACTGCTTGACCATAGAATATTGCATCCATAATTTCTTGGAATGTTACTTCTCTTGATAATTCAGTTTCATCTTCTACAAATCCTACAGTAGTTTGCACTGGACCACTAGTAATCCAAATAGGTTGTAGTTTATCTACTGATTCTCCTATTTCTTCTTTCAGCTTATTCAGCTGACTCATAACTACTAGGTCGTCCTCTTCTGTTCCTTCAACACCTTTCTGAGGTGCAGTAAACGGAACTGTGCCATCACGCTGTACATAATGTTTGCTGTAAATCTCTTTAAGAGTACCATGAGGATCGTATTGATTTACATGCTCTTCTATAGCCCCTTTAGCAGCATCTGCTACTAATTGATTAATAATTGCATCAATTTGATTTCTAGAATATGTTTCAGCTCTAGAATAAGTTTCTGATTTCTTGAAGTAATTATTAAGTCTCTGATTTAGTAAGCTTAAGAATCCATGTGGATCAGCATCAACCAAATGGTTAAACATTACATCATCTACATATTTCTTAGTAGATAAATGGTTATCAGCTTTAGGTGTAACTCCTAATTGAGGTCTTAAGAAAGCTACGCTGCCATCACTCTTTATGCAATTGTTAACTAATTTGTCAACTTCACTTTTAGTGTACAATTCAGCCTTCTTATATATCTGGTCAACAGTAACATATACCTTAAGTATTTCTTCTACTAAAGGAATTATATTATGCGGGTCTGTCTTAGCTAAATGACTGTTCAATAAATCAGTCACAAATCTCTTAGTAGTTAAATGAAAGTCACTTACTGGATTAACACCAGTTTGAGGTGCAGTAAATGGCGTAGTTCCATCCTGCTTTACCAATCCCTCAAATTTACCTTCTATCTGAGGAAGAATATTATGCGGATCGTCTGTAGCTAAGTGGGTATCCATTGACTGTTTGACAGCTTGCTGTATTCTATTGTCAGCCGATGCCTTGTCATATACGTCGTCTACGCCTACTGCACGTATATTTATCCTAGCTATATCTTTATCCGACTCTGTTTTAAATTCCCCCAGATGCCCATCTATAGTTAAAAATTGTGATGTGTCTATAACCTCGTTTGTTGGATTAGCACACTCACTTCCAGAACTACCTGGTACTAAAATAGTGTTATCTGCCATTTATGATTAAGATAAAATTGTTCTACAAATTCAGACCTACTAAGTTCGTTATCTTCTAGCAGTCCTATTAAGCTAATCTGTTCTAGAATTAGCTGATAATCATATCTGTGGCCCCTTTCAATATATCTGAGTAAGTCGGTATACTCACAAATGACTTTCTTCTTAAGAGCATCCACAACCTCTTTCTGGCCACTTTCTAAACTCGGATTTACACAGTCCATTACATCCTCCTATTTGTTCTATGATTCTCTCTGCCTCAGCTAACTGATTAAATTGAACCATATACTTAATTACGTTAATAGCCATCCAGACTAAATCTCTTTTATAAGCTAATTCAGCAATTGTGGTGTCCTTACTCCAACATTTACTAAATCCCCTATTATTAAATATCTGCTGGCACAAAGATAGATAACATTTATTAAGGAAGCAAATAGACACGTAGTTATTGTAAGTTCTAGAGATAGTAGTGTCGTCTATGTTTCTCTCTACTATCTCGTCTACTGTAACAGTGCTAATAGCTTCATTGAAGTACTTATAAATGTATATTCCATCTGAATAGTATACAGTTTTATACATATTAATTGCCGAGCCTACAGGTTTGGCTAACTCTCTATCAAACCATTCCTTAGTTGGCAATACAATATGATATACATTAAACCATCCATCAAATCCAACTGGTAGTGTTACTGACTTATTAGCATCATCGTGTAATGTAAATACTGGCAATTGAATTTCAGGATTATCTACTTTGTTATGTTGTAAGACATCAATTGACACTGTATCAGAGTATTTGAATCTGTACTTAATAGTCGAAGTAGAAGACTCGGAAAGATAACCTTTGTCTCCTACTGCCGTTTCGTCCAATATGATTACCTTACAGTTATCGTTAGTACAAACTTTAATATGTAAGTCCATTATATATTCTTTATTTCGTTATTTCGCTGATTCCCATCATATTGTTGGGCTACTTCTATATCTGTACGTTTGGTGTCATTTTCAGAAGTACTCTGTTTATAATCTCTGTCAGCTTGAGCCTTAATAATTCCAATCTCATAATCATACTCAATCTTCTGTTTATCGAGAGCAAGTTTAGCTTCATTAAGAGACTCAATCTTGTTCATCAACTTCTCCTTCTCTTGACTAGCTCTATCAAGTTGCTTCTGTAACTCTTCAAGTTGCTGCTGTAACTGTTGAGTATTCTGTACTTCATCTCTCCTCTTTTGAAATGCTACACTCAGTTTAGATTTTAACTCTGTCATGCTTCTGGCAGTCATACATTCCATAGCAATGTCAGGATCTAGCTGACCAGCCTTAATGAACTCCATCATTACTTGCTGAATCTTATCTATCTCTTCCATTATCTTAGAACTACTAGTAACATGAACATCATAATCAGTAAAAGTAAAATGTTCAGGTAGCGCAGTAAACACCTTCTGTAATTTATCTCCTAGTATTAGAATTCCTGTAAGAGGTTTACGCTTCCATACCTTCTTAGCTATATTTAGAGAATCTATCAATATATCTTCAGATAGAGTATCCATCTGTTGATAGTATCCTTTAGTAATAATGTATGAGTTTCTCATTCCTACTTTAACATTATTAACAGCAGCTCTAGTTTCAATACCGTCTAACCTTTCTCTAAATACTCCAGTAATTGAAGAGCAAGTGTTCTCAATTCTATCAAGAGCAAGTTCAAAAGCTTGAATAGTATCAGCTTTTAATGAATCATCAAAGCCAGCAAATGAAGTATTGTTATTAAATGCTCTACCTTCCTGACTGGTGTCTATAGGAGCTATACCAGTCTTCTTATAAGCAATGAACTTCTGAAGTCTCTCTGTTAAATCATCACCTAAAGCTGTAGGAAGCATACTAAAGTCGATCCAATCTCCAGCAGTTCCACTGTTAGCTATTATGTTATCCTTGAAGAATGTAATCAAGTCGTATTTATCTTGAAGATGTGAACATGCCAAAACAAGAGAATATGGTTCATTGCTTCTATTAACAAAGAATAACCCATTTACTGATAATCCACATTTAGAAGGATTATCTTTAGTTCTAATAACATCAGGAGATTTGCCTGTTAATATGTATATAGATTGTCCAATTTTAACACCTTCATATCTATTCTCTATGAAATCATCACCTTCCTTATCAACATCAATCCATTCTACTTCAAATACAGGAATTAACTTATAGTTATATGTCTCGTAATAGTCAGTAGGAAATCCGGGTATAACTTCCTTTCCAGCCTCTAATCCGTCAGTAATAGGTGCTCCAGTTGTGGCATTATTCATAGCACGAACATATATATAACTGCTATCATAATAACCTTCGAACATTTCCTCTAGTTCGTTTATACTAGAGTCATCCAGTTTACTACCATATTTATTCAATATCTGTTGCTTAGTAAGCCATCTTCTAATTACAACTCTATAACTATCCTTAACGTATACTGAATCTGGATTTCTATCTACAAAGACATTACGGGGATCTAATGCTTCTATCTCTACATTATTACGCTCCTTAGTGGGACGTACTTGATAGAAAGACATTCCTGCTACCAATAGATCTAAAAGTAAATTCTTAAGTTTAGTAAGCAGATTAATATCTCTAGACTGAATTATATATTCAATAACATTTTGCGCAGCTATTTCATAGTCACTAATAAAATTATTATTGATTTCTTCAACTAGTTTGTTTATTTGCTGTTCTACTGCTTTATCAGTTATATCCTGACCGTTAAGAAACCTAAGAATTTGGTTATTTAAATGTCTTTGTAAATATCCATATACTTCTTCAGTTATCTTCAACTCTTTATCTCTAGTTATCTTAGATATAGTTTCTTTATCCTTGCATGATACTTTAGGGAGTAGTGGTGTACCTAGATATTCATTTAGTAAAGCATCTACATGCTTTCTGATAAGAGGTGTAAATTCAATAGAAGTAGGATTACCTATTCCAAAATTCTCCTCTAGGTATCTGTACTGCTCAGCATCCCTATATCCATTATAGTAATTGTATGCTTTCTGTAATTTATACTTAGGATATACTAATTCGGATACTGCCTTATCAATATGCTCCATTAAGTATTCATCACCTCTATTGTGTACACTCATTACAACTTTCTAATTTATTATATTGTTTATATCCTAAGAAGTATAACGTGTCTCCTAGTCGTCTATCTCTAAGTTCTTGTTTAAGGAATTTAAGGTATGATTTAGAATCACCTTCAAATGATATAATAATAGGCTTATCTACATTGTTCATTCCAAGAGTAAGTTTATATCCTCTATGTGTACCTTCAGTAGTTAATAACTCTTCTAGTTTTAACTTTCCAACATATTCCTTACAGTATACTTCTCTAAATAAATCTTTGATTGCTACTTCTAATCCTTGTAGGGTCATCGTACTGTGTTGGCCATAAGTTAAACTTAGGTACTATAGCTTCTCTTTCAGGAATTACTCCTTTATGCCTAATACCTCTTTCATCTACCCAATACCCAAATGGTCGTAGTTTATTATTAGGGCTGTCAACTTCCCTGGGAACTACTCCCATTAGTTCTTCATCTCCTAACATACACATTCCCCAAGCTGCTATAATATCGAACTTACGTTTATTCTCGTAACTATATTTAATAGCTTCTTCTAGTATTTCTTCAAACCATATATTATGGCAGTAATCTTCAATATGCTGTGCAATTAAATCCAATTGATGCCTAATAACTACTTCAGTGGCAGGTGCTCCAAACTGTTTACTACGTCCCCCTTGTATATCAGACTGTGTAGCTCTAGGACGCCTCATCAAATGTCTATTCTCCTTATGTTTCTCTCTGAAGAATTGCAGGGTCGACATTCTTGTAGATTCCAGTACTGCTTGACAGTCATAGTATTGCAATATCTTTAAGCATGTCATATGAGCTTCTCTAAGGGTTCTAGGTCTATCTCTATAATAGCATACAATTTTAGGCTCGTCAAGACCATAAGCTCTCTTCATAACTACTACACAGAAATCGGACGGGTCTTGAGTCTTATCAGAAGTATCTTCACCACCCATATCAATACCGTCAATACCAGCTACGTATAAATTTCTAGGAACCGATCCATGTTCTCCTCTAATAGGATGCTCAAGTATTTTAACTTTACCATTTGAATTACTAACAAACCTAACGCTATCTATAGCTTCTTCAGTATGTTGATTATTAGTAAAGTTATATTCCAATTGACCTACGTCAATATGTGGTCCCATTTTATGAAGCTTAATATTAGCTAATTGTTCTGATAATAATACTGTGTTGAACTGATTATCTCCTTCTAGAGCCAATGCATCATCTGGAGTGAAACAGAACTCAGCACATGCTATTAAGTGTTCTTTAGGATTAGCTAATAGAGACTCTCTCTGTTCTAGATAAAATTTCTTAGCTTTCTCAGTATTAGTAACTCCTCTATTATCTACATACCCATCTCTAGCTACGAATGTATATGCAGGAATAAAGAAAGAAGTCAGAGCATAAGAACCATCTTTAGTATGGTTATGCTTATATGGTAGGAAATTGTAACCTCCAGGATTATAAAACATCTTACTAAGTCCATCTAATGCTGGACCCTGATCACCACCAGTTCCCCATACGAATCTAGTTCCGAATTTATTACCCAGAATCTCCACAAGAGCTGTGCTCTGTAAGTAGGTCTTTACTAAGATTGGATTAGAACCAGATTCTTCAAAGAATAGTCTATCTACACGGTCTCCACGAAGCTTACGAGGAACATCTACTACAAATCCTACAATATCTGACATAAATCCAAATTCTTCTCTATCTTTAGTAAGAAGGGAAGCCTTCTTATGCATGTCAGAATTATATTTCTGTCTTAAATGTCTCATACCACCTTCAGTATCTGCATTCAAATACTCAAGCTGTTCCCAACATTTACGGAGCACGTCAGTAACGAATTTCTCTGTAAACGCTACATATACAGTATGAGAACCCCTAACAGTAGTATATAGTCTAACTCCAAGTGATGCTGCAATTTCACTAAACACTTTGTTATCGTATAGGCTTTTTATCCTATACTTCTTATAGTTTCCTATAAGGTCAGCGCACATATTCATTCTTTTATAGAATGTTCCGCACTCGTGGGAGGATTATTACTCTCATTAACGTTCACCTCCTGCGCGTTACGGTGGTCAGCGATGAGCTGACTTACCTCGGTATTAACATAGTAACTAAACTTATTAAACTTTCTTGATAAATAGAAATTAGCATCATTATATAGATAATGATATAGTTTACTCACTTCGCTTTTAGATGAAGTAGATATCCTATACATATCATCACGTTTAAGATAATTAATATTTACATTAATATCATTCTTAGAAAGAACCTTCTGTATATCAGACAACATAGTAATTGTTTTACTACATATATCAAACTTATATCTAACTCTGTCAGCTTTACCCTTCTCTGTAGCTAACCATCCAGTAATACACCCATCTCCATCAAAATAACCTCTGATGAAATGTTTCACAAGGTCCTCAGGAATGCTTGGAATTTTGAGTTCTGCTACGCTTTTATTATATCCTATCCCTAAGTCTACTAAGGCATTACATAATTTGGAACTAGTAATGTCAACTCCAAATGATGCATGGGCATTTACTTTCATACCGTTTCTTCCAGTTACAATATGTGGTGCTACGGTAAACGTTCTAGCGTCTGGACTTATACTATCTTTAAATAAGTACACTATTTCAGAATCTCCAGACTGCAAATGAACTCTTAAGGTTTTGCGTTTCTCATCAATACTGCCATCAGCGGCATAAAATCCAAGCAGATAAGCTTGTAGTTCAGTTTCGATTGTATCGAAGAATGTATGTCTTATTCTTCTGTTAGATATATGATTGTTGTATAAGGGATAGTTATCCTCAATAAATTTTAATTGTTCCTTCTTAGTCATAATATTAAATTTAATAAGTGATTAATCACGTTAGTCTTCACCGATTTTGCGGAATTTATAGTCGGCTTTAGTTTATTGTGTCAACCGACTCCACGAGCTTTAAGGGCACACACATCCTTACTTAACTTCTCACATAATTCTATGTAATGGAAGTATTCATATTGCTTACTAAAGAATGCTGGAAATGTGGTTTCACGACCAGAACCGGCTTGAGACACGTCAGTATTCTTAAGTCTGTAATAGTTTAAGAAGAAGTAATTATCACCTGTAATCCTATATCCATGTGATTCATATCCTTGATTACACCTTCTAAATTCCTCTACCCAAAAGTCATTATACTTCTTAGATCCCTTAGGATAGGAACAATACTTACCATCTCTTAATTTAATCTCTCTAGCTTCAGTAAACCATGCAGGATCAAAGTCTAACCCTCTCTCCTCGTCTACTGGTCGGTAACCAGTCAGTTCATAAGATAAAGTAGGATCGAAATATGCAATCTCCTCGTTAGCAGTAACATCCCATTCAAACTTAGTTTTAACTGTTGATTCCTTATTAATTGGTTCTACGTAAGGTATAGCCTCTACTAATTCGGGTTCTACTCTATTTATCAATTCTTGAACTGTTTCTGGAACTTCTACTTTCTTCTTAGGTCTTCCACGTCCAGCCATAATTATCTATCGAAATGCCCTATATCACCTTCACCTCTGACTCCAGTTTCCTCTTCCTGTTCTTTCTTATACATGTATTCTAGTGACTTGAGTTCATCCACCACTTTAGAAACCGATTGCATCTCCTTCATCACATCATTAGTCTTCCAAATAGGTCTTCCAGTAATGGGATCTCTTTCACTTAAATCTATAGTATCGAAATAATCAGTAATTTTATCAACTACTCCTTGAGCGGCTTTGATAAGTTTAAGTGCTCTGGATTCATTTTGCATATCTCTATATTTCCTACATGCAGCTCTGAAGACTGGGTCTGCCCATTCATCTTCACTTAAATTAGCATCTTGTAAACAGGCTTGGTGTCTGTCTTGTTCTGCATAATCAGAATAGGGGGACGCCCAGTCTATCATTAGCCATATGTAAGTAAGCTCTCTATAAGCTCTAGATTTATAAATGCCTTTAGGGTCTTCTTTGGTCTTATTCCTCTCATTAGTCCATAGAGCAGCGAATTCCTTAATAAGAAGAACCTCTGGCTCATTTATAATCACTTTATTATTAGCATTATCAAATAGGAATACCTTCATAAATTATTTATACGATTTGCCAGCTAAGGCTTTCTTCTGAAATCCATTAAACTTCATCTCTCTTGTACTATCTGCTGAGCCAGGACCTCCGTTTATATGACGAATGGCGTCACCTTTAGCATTTGATGGAATACTCCATTTATTGCTAACTGTACCGCCCATATTCTTCTTAATACGTTTCTTAGCTTTACCACCACACTTGAATGCAACTAATGTGCTTCCATTTAACTTTTTACCTATTTTATTACTACGTGCAGTTGCTGCTTCAGATTGTGCCCTTCCACTACCCTGGTCTTTCATATCCACTCTAGTTTGTTCAGAAGGTGACAATTTCCTATAATCAGATGGAGTCATCTTCTTATAAGGAGTCTTCTTGTTACTTAGGTTGTAAATTCCCTTCTTAGTATGAATTGTATCATTCTTAGTGATGGTATTACCATCCTCATTCTTCTTAATTCTCTTCTTAGCCTTTCCTCCGCATTTATCTTTGAATACGTCAATTACTTTATTACTTTCAGCCATAGCCTTCTTTCTACACTTAACACAACCTCCAGCCATATATTTCTCAACCTCATATCCTTCTGGACATCTACCTTGAAGTCTCTTAATGTAGTCTATTCTAGCTCCGTCTTTAGCTTCCATTACTTTAGATTTATTACTCTTCCAATCCGTATATAATTTATTAATCTCTTCCATACCAGTATCTAATAAGAACTTCTGCAACTCTTCATCGTTCTTAGCTCCAGAGATAGCATATAAATAAGAAGCAAATTCTTTACCATCCTTATTTAAAGTACCTCCGTCTTTGTAAAAGAGAGGGCTAAGAACCCTCTCTTTATTATTGACTGACATTGTTATTCTACTTTTAATAAGTCTTTGGTATTAAAGACAGCCTCTTGAAGAACACCTTCAGTGGAGAACCATCTGCATCTAATACCTATAAAGTAATCATCTCTCTTCTCATCTTTGGATGGTCTAAACGTCATAGTTTCCTTTTTAACTACAATCATCTTAGGCTTATAAGGAATATCCTGCCTAAGAGTTACCACCTCTCCTGGTAAATAAAACACTTTCTCTTCCATAATTACAATTTACTAAATCTCTCCTTTAATCCCTCATTAATAACCACTTGAACTTGCTGTTCAGCTACTACTTCAAATCCCTGTCTGAAGAATGGTACAGGTACTCCAGATGAACGTCTGTAATAAATATCATCACCCGGCTTAACAAACTTACATAAAGGACTTACTTCTATTACATTAGCAACTACTGATAATTGATATTCTGTATCCTTCTCTCCAGTATCTGGATTCTTAAATGCTCCATCATATTCTGGAATAATAAGCCCACCTTTAGTTACTTCAATCTTCTGATATGGATTTTTAGCATAAGGTTTTACTAAGATGTATGAATTAATAGGCATAATTTCCATTGAATTCATCTTCTCTGTAACTTCCTCAGCTTTAGCAAGCTCGTCTTTAATATTCTCATTTAAAGCTTTAGTGTAAGCATCTACTGCCTTATTATGTGCTTCCACAGCAGCTTCCTTCTTTAAATCTTCAAATCCATCTGCACCAGCAAAGCTAATTCCTTTGCCACCAAACATTAAATCCATTGTTCCGTTGTTACTCATAATTAAATCATTACCATTTACCTGCGGGGCATACAGAATCTAAGTCTCTAACTTTAGCACTGAGTCTGCATCCGCATCCACGTTTATAACCATCTTTCTCTTCAGTTGATACATCTCCAGTTTTAGGATTCAGCCATAACTTACTACTACATAAGTATCCTAAAAATGAATCCTTTCTAATAGGACATTCTTTACAAATTCTCATTCGAGCTCTAGCTATATCAGCATTATTTCCTAATAGCTCATTTAAATGTCCATTGACAATATTAGCTAATCCCATAGATTCTAATGAGTTTAAATATGGTCTTCTACTATTTAATATCTCAGAACTCAGTCTGAAGGATACTCTAAATTACATTAACTCATTAGAACTCTATAGGCTTCCTTTTATCCCTAAGTTCCTCTAATACACACTGCTTTCTGTGATATTTAAGGAGTCTTTCAACATCATCCTTTAAATACTCTACTTCGTGTTCAGTAACATTGCCTGAATGATCATAATGTACTAATATAAGTTTCTTAACTACAAAGTCTGGATTTATTTGCTGAAGCATCCATGCATATAAAGATAATTGTAAAGTATAATGTACTTTATTACAATCCATTAGATTATTGATAGGATACTTCATCATTTGGCTCTTCTTAGTTTTAGTATCGAAGAATGACTTCTCATCCAGTTTCTTGTTAGTCTTATAATCTACGATATAGATATCATTACCATCCTTAATTAATAAATCAATTTGTCCTGCCAATCGTACTACTCCATCGTCAGATTTGTAATAAATTAGATACTCTGGATAAACACCTCTTTCAATATCTAATTCATAATAATCTGCACTAACTTGAAATTCACCTCCCACTCCATACTGCTTAACTGTACATTTCTTTTTACCTGTATACATATGCTCTAAATCAGAATGAATAGAAGTACCTCTATCAGTTGATGCTTTATTAGTTCTTTGCCATTCATCCAGTATGTCTTGCTGTACAGAATTAAATTCTGTTTCGTCTAAATCATATGTATCTATAAAATACTTCTTATCGAATTTCTTAGTATCCAGTAGATGTTTCTTCTCCATAGAGAACTGCGCAGGACTTAATAGTTTCTGCAATGCTTTATACTGTGACCAGAAATCTGAGTTAAACTCTTGACAATACTGACCAATTAATGTTGTTACTGAAGTATGTCTTCTACCATCATTCTCATTCCAATAGGTGTGGGTTAAGTTGTTGAAGCACACCTGACCATTCCTTTTGTCCACTTCCATAATACTCTTTAAATTTCTCCTTAACTGAGTTATAATCTAGTAAGATAGATATGCGTTGTGCATAAGGAGCTATAACTGAATTGTAATATCCTAAGTGATATTGCTTCTTATTCTTATACAGTATAACTATCATTCCTTTAGGGTCCTTTAATCCCATCAGTGGATAGAGGGCTGCTGATTTAGCATCACATTCCTCTAATAAAGTACATAAATTGGGAAAGGTTCTAAAGTAAGATTGAATACTATCCATACGTAAGAACTGATTATCATTTATAAGCTCTATCTCCTCACCGTAGTTCATATACTCCAAATCAGTCCATAATTTAATATGAGCTTTAGTATCATAACCTCTTCTTCTTTCTGTTAAGGCAGTTAAATAACGATAAGACAAGCCATGAGTGCTATTTAGCGTATTATGATAATTCAATAATAATACATTAGATGCGTCTTTGTCTCCTTTCAGAATCGCATCCACATAATCATTAATGATTGGAGTAATCATCTTAGTGTATTCTTCAGCAGCTGCTTTATCATAAGCCTCTACTTTAGTATAATCTTCTAGAATAGCTTTTGTGTGGTTAGATATATGTATTTGCAGTAATACGAACGCCAAACCAACTATTATGATAGTTTTAACATTAGTATTAAGCTTATCTATCCACTCATACAACAGTTTAAGCTTGCCCAATAACATTAATCTGCCAATTAGAAGTTGATAGTTAATAATTCATTAAATTCCTTAGTACTTATTAACATTAACCCTACTAATCATTAATTCATCTAATTCATTTGATTATTTGCAAATATAGCCCTAAATTTGTACACAACAAAGTGATTTAAAGTGTAATTTAATTATGGAATTCAACGCAGAGCAATTAAGACTATTGGGTGATTCTCTAAGGGACAAATTTATTAATGCAGACTTAGATAGAATCCCTATGTTTGCTAGTGGTAATAAGCTAGTCAACAAAGATAAGAAAGGTAATAAGATACATATTAAGAAGAAGAATAGAGGTAAATTTACAGCATCAGCTAAGAGAGCTGGACAAAGTGTACAAGAACATGCACGTTCTGTACTTAATAATCCTAATGCTACTCCTTTACAAAAGAAGAGGGCCAACTTCGCACGCAATGCAGCTAAATGGAAGCACTAGTTATGAAATTTAAGTACGATAAGCAAAGGAAACTATTGTTCTTCATAAATCCGTTACTTCCAGTAAAAGGATATCAGTATATGAATATCTGTGGTATTCTATTTACTAGAAATGAATCAGCAATAGATAGAATGACTGATTCAACGGTACGACATGAAGTAACTCACACTAAACAAATTATTGAGATGGGAATCATATTCTATTATTTATGGTATGTGATTGAGTGGTTAATTAGACTGCTAATTATGGCTGATAGTCATAAAGCTTATAGAGCTATATCTTTTGAGAAAGAATCTAGAGCAGCAGGGGCTGATCCTAATTACAACAGAAAGGTGTTTCAATATAGATGGATTAATTACTTATAATTATTAAAGATTGTATTTATGTCTAAGGTAAAAGAGGATACCGCCAAGGTTGACAATACGGCAGTAGTTAAGCCAAAGGTATTTGAAAGACTTAGGGTAACACCTAGGAAATACGAACTTGTCGACCTTGGTGGTACTCCGTCTAATGATACTAGAACTCCCGCTGAGAGAAATAAAGATTATCTACATCCTATTAAAGGAGCTAAAGAAAGATTCAAAGCTTCCATGAGTAATGAGACTAATCCCTTAGTAGGTATAGAGCGAACAATACTTCCTTCAGCAGCTGGTGCAGCACTAGTAACCACTCCAATAGCTTTAGCTAAGGGTGCTGGTTATGGATTTGGTATTGATAAGTTAACTGGGGGATGGGGTAATATGGTAGAAAGAACTACTGGTATTCCATCAGAAATTGCTCAGTATACAAATCCAGGTGCTATTATAGGAGGTGCAGCAGGTTATAGATTAGATCAAAAGAATTTATTGTCCAAGTTTATTAAGGGAGATGCTGATTTAGCTTGGAATCCTATTAATAAGAATCATTGGATATTTAATAAAGAAGCCAGAACTGCAAGTAATATAGGTATGGCTGTTACTAATAGATTGGCTCCATTTCTACAAGGTGTGGAGAAACTCCCTCTTAAAGTTGCCGCATATAAGACAGCTAAGAGAACTAAAGGAAATGCTTCCGTTACTTTGTCAGAAATTAAAGGTAACCCATCTGATTATGCTGGAGCTTCTATACTTGGTGGAGGTAATTTAGAGGGCAGAAACTTAGTAGCTCAGTACATATTCGGAGAGAATCCAATTATTAAGAGAGTATTCTTTAATAAAGCTACCAGTAATATTAAACCTATTAGTAATAATGAAGCTAAGAGAGGATTTAGTCATGGTGATAGATATGAGCAGTTATATCCTGGAATATATAACAGACGATATGAAATGCGCTCTGTAGTACCACAAGGACGACCTCTTAAATTTAGTAGCTCTGAATTTGCAGAATATGCCGGAAATAACCCTGTAGGTAAAGTTATAGGTAAAGAAGGAGACATGATAATGCGTACAGGAGATACCGAGTTTATGGTCTTCAGAAATCCTGGAACTAATTATGTAGGACCTATAGATGATGTAGGCGGTCATGTGATTAAACTTCAAATGGATAAGGGCAAACTAAAGCAGACTTCTCAAGACATGTGGAAATTCAATCCTGCTGATTATGCTAAGAGATGGAATGAATCTCCAAATGCTCCGGATCAAGTAAGGCTTACTAAACAAGCAGCTTTAATGGATAAGGTAGGAACTCCATTTATATTACAGCAATCTAATCCTATATGGATTGAAGGTAGATCTGTTAGACAGGCTATGAAAGTAGGAGGTAAATTTACATTTAAGAAATCTCCAGCAGTCAAAGATGCAGAGAAACTTAATGGTAAACGAGATATGCGTAAGAAGTTTGTTAAGTCTAGCAGACCTACTTACAAGAGACGTATTCGTAAAGGACAAGTGGGAATGAGATTCGTTAGTTATGTTCCAGTAAACAATCCTACAATAGATTACACTGACATTACTAATCCTATCAATCCATTCAGTGAGTATTACATACCTACTACATATAATACAGAGCAGGCATTAGTAGTACCAGAAAGAGAAGACAGTAAGTCTGATACAGTAGAAGAAACTCCAGTAGTAGCTAGTAAGCCTATAGCAGAGCCAGTAGTTAATAAGCCAGTAGCTAATAAAGCAGTAGTTGATACTGCCAACTCAACTTGGAGTAGTCCTTATAAGGACAGAAGTAAATGGATAGCTGACCTTACTAATGCTTATAAGAGAGCAGGTATCACTAATGATAATGCAATTAGAATGCTGGTATCACAAGATGCTTTAGAAAGTGCTTGGGGACGTTCTGCACAAGGTAAATTCAATTTCGGTAATCTGACTACTGGAGCTAAATGGAAAGGTGATTATGTGACTGGTAATGATAAGAATGCTAAAGGTGAAGCCATTAAGCAGAAATTTAGGTCTTATAACTCTATGGATGAGTATGCAGCAGATAAGGTACAGTTCTTAAAAAGACTATATGACTTTGACGAGAACGATGATATTAATAAGTTTGTAGCTAAGCTTACTGGTTCTAATAAAGGTAAGAGAAGATATGCAGAAGCTAGGAATTATGCTGATACATTGAAGAAGGTATATAATAGTTATAGAAGTGGTGGAATTATTAAATATCAAAATCCAGCTCAGCCTATTAAATATATGGGAGGTTATGATAAGAGAGGTAATATGGTATTGCCAGTTACTAATGAGAATGGTATGAATAATGTAACTCTGCCAGAAGTAACAGTTACTCCTAGAAATATTAATCTAGCTGGTGCTGTAGATAGAGGTAGGAGAGAAGCTGCACCTTATATTAGTACATTATTAGCAGGTACAATGTTTGGGCCTCTTCCAGTATTGAGTGAAGCTATAGGTAGTACAACAGTTGATGAAGCTACTAGGGAACTTAGTAAAGGTAAATATAATACATGGGGAGACATGATGACTAATGCTGGAATGAATCCCGTCCTTGCAGAATTTACTAATCCTGGTTCATATATAGGACTGCATGGTTTTAATAAGTTTGGACCTAAACTTAAACCAGTGGAGGATTTAGCGGCTAGTGGTAACAAATGGGCTAGAGCTAGAGTAATTAGTAAGACTATAGACAAAGGAACTCCTTCAGTTGAACCATTACCTAATAATGTAGGTTGGGGACCTAGACAATCCATACATGTAGTACATGATAAGAACAGTGCTAGATTTCCAAAACTATACTATCCAGAGAGATGGGATGCTGTTTATGAAGGTGCTCCCGAAGCTGGTATATGGTATCAAGGTAAATTTGGCAATCCAAGAACAGCAGCTAATCATTCTATACCAGGTAAAGCAGAGAAAGCAGCTAAGGCTAGAGAAAGATTTGCTAAGAGACCTTACAGAGTAGAAGGTGACTTAGAATTAGAGAGACCAATAGTTACTGTTGGTGATGTACCTAATAGAGCAGCATTAGAACGAGCAGCAGATAAGATGAATGCAGATGGTGTAGTATTTAATAATGTATATGATAATGGATATTCTAATAATCAAGTAATCTTCAGCTTTAGAGATAACTTGAAGAATGGTAGGCTGTTTAAGAAAGAGTCTAATGCGCTAGCCTCTAGTAAATATCCTCCTTATGATATGGCAGTTAACTATAATCCAGATAGAAGTCTGAATGTAGATAAAGTACATAGGGATGTAGCAAGGGGAACTAAGGAAGCTATAGATTTCTTGGAATCAGATATTAAGAAGGAGACTGATTTATATAACAAGAAACTAGCACAGAGGTTAGGATATAAACATTTCACTCCTTATTCTAAGGGAGCGGAAAGAGCTAGGGTTGAAGTAGTGCCCGATTATGATAAGATAAGTTATCCTAATAGTGGTGACGCTGGCAAGGTGACACTTAACTCCAATCCAGCTGAGGACATACTAAGTTATAATGTCTTCTATAATTTACATCCTACATCATTCCATGAAACTTTACACCGCGGCCTTTACGGAATGATTAATAGAGATAAAATGCCAATAGGAGGTAACTTGTTTGAACATATCAAGAGTAAGTCAGACACAGATAAATTTTATAACTTTAAAACCAAGAAGTTATTAGTTCCAGAGAATGAAGCTCCAGATTTAGCAACTTATGAATATTTATTTAAAGAGGGAGAAGCAGCAGCTAATACAATGGAACTAGGTAAGAGATTAGGATTAAAACCGGGACAAGAATATCCAGGAAGAAAGGCTTTGGAGCAAATGCTTAAAGAGTTCTCCGAATCTGGTAATGAACATTCTCATATGCCTAGCTATTTAAATATGAGACATCCTAAACGAGTGTGGGATGCTTTGACTGGTAGATACTTTATATATCCTACAGCAGTAGGTACAACATTAATAGGAGGAACAAATAATGATAATGACAAATGAAGAGTACAGCGATTTTAGTAGAAATCTGTTTGATAAGTTTGAGGCAGGGGAAATGACAGCAGAGGAAGTATACGCAGAATTAAATAAAGTAGAAGGCGTTGTATTCTCTGGTCCGCCCAGACGTAACTTGCCAGAGAAGACTATTGAAGAGATTGAAGAGATAAAACGAGAATTCAACATTAAATGAATTAATATGGTTAATGAATTAATAAACTACAGAGTTTCAGAAGATACGGACTATGCAGGTAATGTTGCAGTAACTACTACTGGTAGAGTTGAAAGATTAGTGCTTACTTGTTACTTACAGGGTAAGTATTGCATAGTTACAGAGTACAATGGAGAGTATTCCATAGTAATGAAGGAAGGAGATACAATTAAAGTATCTCCTATATTTACAGAGATTGTTGCAATGTTACGAGAACTGCCTAGAGTTAAGGAACTGGAATAAGTTCGGTTATGGGTACAGAGAATGTCTTAGTATCTGCCTTATCTCCTTTGTAAGTCTTGTTGCAAGTGTCACACGTAGGATAAATGTAAACAGTATCGTCTGAATTATCAGCTTTAATAACATGAGCACCTACCATTTCATTAATAGGTACATCTCTGTTACAACATTCACAATGCCAGAATTTATAAGCAGATATATCCTCTTTAACATGTTTCGCCCAATAATCAAACCAGACTTTAGAATTGTCTGTAGTATCTTTAGCATGTTTGACTTTTACAGACGGGATAATTTCAGCTGTTAGCATAATCTTATAAATTTAAATGTTAATAACTACAAAGATATAAATAATTATTAATATGATGATGATTGAAGAATTAATAAATAAATTAAGATTGGCAGAAGTATCTAAGGTAGATAGGCAACTGTTAGACCATTTACTGCATCTATATAATACAGGTCAAATAAAGGCTGTATCTATAAGCCAAGAGGAAGCACTACTGCAAATGGCAGATGCGTATCTTAATAATTATTTACCACAAATTGATGATATTATATATAGAGATTACTAGGGCTATTATTAATAGCAATGGAGATACAGGATTAATAACTACGAATCTAATAAATGAATTAATATGGATAATAAGTCTGATAAACTAATTGTACACTGGTGGAAAGATGGTAATGTGAATGACGTAATATCTACTATAGGATATTTAGTGAATTTAAATGCTAAAGAGATACAATTGGCAATCAATAAAGGAATAGAGGAAGACATAATTCATATACCTATGGATTGGGTCTTCCAATATGGCAAACTTACTAGTAATTAAGTCTCATCAATAATTTGGCTAGAAGTAGCAAGCTTAACACCAATAGGATTTACGACTTTAAGTCTAGAGATGCCAGTTTCTGCATCATACATATAGACTACTGCTCGTTTTAGCTTACCTCCTATGTAAACAGCTTCTTCTAATTTGTGAATATTATTGTCTTCACTGATATATACCATATCTCCTTTAAATAACTTTCTATCAGCCATAATTTTAGATATTAGAATTAATAACTACAAAGATACGAATTATTGCGTAATAACTTAAACCTTAAATAAGAATTAATATGACTGAGGAACAAATAGTAGAGAAGTTAATAGGAATATTACAGCCTATATATCAAGAAGGAAGATTAACCGAAGATGAAGTTAATGAGATATTTTATTATGCTACTATTGGTAACAGCATGGTAGAGCACGGAGATGATTATATACTACCAGATAACAATACTTAACATATCTCATTAGTTTAACTACTTATTAATCAGTAACTTTACATCATAAAACAAAGCCAGACTGCTTCGGACAATCTGGCTTTGAACTTATCTACGTGGCAAGCTTCTCCAGTGACTATGAACGAATTGGGTTCCTTCATAGCGATAGTAGGAGTTCACGAAGACAGTTTTTACCTTAGATGAGTTGTTAGTTCTCATAACCTATCCTCCAATTAAGGGTTATTAGATAACTAATCTGCCATGAAGTAGCTCTTAATTCTCTTACGAGATGAGGATAGCTACTCTGGCAGCAAAGATACTAATTATTAGCAATATCAGAATTGATAGAATGAAATTTACTACATTCCTAAAGCAAATGTTTACCTCACACTCTGGAATTAGTAGTAAGAGAGTATGTGGGGTAATAGGATGGTTTGTAGCAGTAATAGTATTAATTTATTGTACTGTTATGTGCGTACAAGCTCCACTGATGATAGATACCTTTCTATTATGTGTGATGGGATTATTAGGAATTGATAGTGTAACTGGTATATGGAAGAAAGGATTTATACATAAGGATGAAGATAAGAAAGAATAAATAAAGCCCAGCCTAGCAATTAAGCTAAGTTGGGCTTTTATTGTTATAATTATTGCTATGTTTATTGAGAATGTTACATACAATTATTTACTGGCACTAGATATAAATGTGCCAGAGTCATATGGGTTCCAATTACTAGCATCTCTACGTATAGTTGTCTGTCCTAAGTTAAATTGCGGAACTTCTACTATATTGTCAAGAACTTTAAATAATTCTTCTAAGGTTAAGTCTGGAAGTATTTGATGTAAGTTCTCTAATGTTCTTCTAACGTCAATCATAATAGTATATTTTAGCAAATTGCACATCACCTATACTAATATTAGGCAGTAATATTTCATATAGTTCCGTAGATTTAAATGTATCTTTATATTCCCTAGGGACTAATAGAGTGTCAACATGATGTCCTCTAGATATTCTAGCTAGATAGGAAATCTTATTATCATCAAAGTCTGTAAGTTCTAACATTATAGCATTATAATGTCTAGGATAGTTTCCACTAAGTATTATCATAATCATTCTTTAGTTTTAACATAGAGTTGGCAATGACAAGTCCCTTCTTCCATTTCTCTAAACTCTTTACACATACATACTGTATCTTCATCTCTTATTAATGAGCAGGGACAATATCTTTTACCATACTTATCTTTATTATGCTTTAATCCTGCTAAGACTGTTTCCTTTACTTCTTTATTATCGGTTACTCTTATCATTTTTATATCGGTTTGTAATTTCAACTAACCCAACGCCTTCATGTGGATTGTGAAGTAAATCCAGAACTGCCTTATTAATTTCATTATCAAGCTCAGAACTAACTATAAATGGTTCTGGTTGAATTTCCTCAATAACTTGTTCAAACATTTGCTCGGTAAGTGTATTATACCAGGGCTCTTCTAATACCATTATAACCTCACTCATAAATACATTGTCATTATCATAGGTAGGTAATAGTACCAACCATCATATACATATGCATCTCTAAATAATGCCTCTTCTACCAATTCTATTTCTTGCATGTAAGTTCTCATTTAATTTACATTATCATAATGAGAATTAGCTGCTATATCTTCTAATATAATAATAGTATCGTATAATTCATCTGGAGAGAATGAAGTTATATCCGATATTACTGATTGCATATATTCTTTAATCTCATCCAAAGTCATTACTTTAAATTCATCTTGACTTAAATGTTGATGTTTTAGATGCTTATTTATAATATCTATTATAATTAATAGATTACTTTTATCACTCAGATATAAGTCTCCCTTCTCGGGGTGGGAAGCAACCGCAAATATATCTGGATGCTTAGTAATCATTAATTCATATTCTTCATCCGTTAAGAGATTCGCAAGTGCAATTGCTTTATTATGTAACAACTGCACTTCTTTTAATGCGAATTCTTTATTAATTCTATCAATTTGTCTCATTTACTTGATAAATGAATATACATTAGCTAGTTGGGCAATATATTCAATATTAGCCTTATTAGTAATTCCTTCTGCTATCTTATCTAAAATGAGTATTTCAAGAACTACTTTCTTATCAGCTAAATCTTGATAAGGATTACTTATCACAGCACTTTTAAACTCATTTTCTGATGCTATTGTAGTAAATCCAATAGTATCATCTGCTTCTACGCGCGAACTTGTAATTTCTACTTTAGGTTCTTCTTTAACTTTAGATTCTTTAATTTCTTTAGCCATGCTTTAATAAATTTTAATTAGTTACTTAATGTGATTAAAATTCACATATTTATTATTATTTAATTTGATGTTACAAAGTTAGCTATATATTATTAATATACCTAGTAATATTATTATATTGCCAACTCGAAACTGTAGTAGGTGTAGTGGCAGTCTGCGCCCCTGCGGGGCTGGCCTGCAATTAATAAGATCTATAGATTGTAAGTTATATTCCAATTTAATATAATTATATATTCCAACTTGAAATTTGGCAATCTAAAATCTATATATAATTACTATAATACCATCACATAAGTATATATAATAGGCGCGGCTGCCGAAATCGGCATTCGCTTAGGACTGAGCTAAGTGCAAGATAAAAGATAGTAAATTATTAGTACATAAATTTCAAATCTTGTATATGTCGCACTCTGTAGTACGGGGTGCTATATTTATACCCCTCCCACTCCCCGGGGTGGGTTATCATATTATATATTGCTAACACGACAGTTTGGTATATATCTCGAATACGACAGTCGTGTTACCCCTAACACCCCTCACCTATCTTTGGAGGAAAACAAAAGATTATATCATTTGCATTTCGCTTCATTTATTATTTGTTTCACTAAATTATTACAACTATGAACGAAAGTAAAGTAAAAGAGATTAACCGCAAAGCGGCTGCAAATTTGGGTATCAAAGCTCAAACAGTAAACCAATTGCTTAACCGTATGGGTGTAAATCCAGAGGCTTTAAAAGTCGGTGACATTATTAAGATGCCTGATAACATTTCATTGGCTGATGGTTCTTTATCTGCAAACATGGTTAACGGTAACCCATTCTTGCAAGTTGTTGTTACGGTTAACGGCGAAGCCCGCAACCTTGCTGTATCTACTTTAAACCGTGTGTTTGTGGATAGAGAAACACGCGCAAGAACAACGCCCGTAGATTTGTTAGACGAAGCCGACAAAGCAAAAGCCGTGTTTAAACACTTTGAGGGCGGAACGGTGGATGATGGTTTGCAACAACTCAAAGGCAAAGAGTTGGAAGTTAAGCGTATCGAAACGTTCGAGTCCGTAACTCGTGACGGTGCACCCATGAATGTTAACGTAACGGCAATTATCGAAAGATAATGCTTTATAAGTAAGGCACACATACAACATTAGTATTGTGTGTCTTACTTTTTATTACGCTTTGATGTTCTACTTTCATAATCATAGTATGTAGAAATTTACATAAATGAACAATAAATTCACATTAAAAACTGTGTATGGTATAGTACGTAGCAATAAACTATATAGTCATAATGGAATAAGATATAATCTTAATCCAGTTATCATTGACAACGCTACTGGATACTTTACCATTCAGAAAGTAGGATATGGCATTTATAAGCTAATAAAGTATATGTTAGTTCCTACAACTGAGATGACAAATAAATAACAAGATATTAACTTAAAACCTCGTGAGTGTATAGGTAAACTCATTAAATAAAGTATGTCTAAGCAAAAATATAACATCGAACACAAGAATTATGCAATGAAGGTTATGGAATGGTTCTATTCCATTGAGACGGATTTCGACCCAGATAAGCATGAAGTTGGGGAGTCAAACTATAGTATTGTAGTTAACACTGCTCCCTTCAAAAGCATGATTGTAGACCTTACTAGAGTAAATGGTAAGGTTGCAGTTATACTGCAATATCCATCATCTTCAGTTGCACAAGCAATGCACACTAAGCCCACTATCAAAGTTTATTATCCAAAGCACGTAGAGAAGTCATTTCATGATTATGATGAAACTGGCAAATATATGTATGCCGCTAAAGTGGATGATACGTTCTGGTTCTTTGAAGAGCGTATTAGTGGAATGCCTGCTTCTTTCGGTGGAATTAACACATCATTTGGAATGGACATGACAATGCCGTTCTTAGAACAGCAGAACTGGGAAGAGTATGACATGTCTGATTTGGACGAAGAAGAATAAATATCTAAAACCTGGCAGTGAGTAGGTTAACTGCCAATTTATTTATGAATAGTTTCAATGAGAACTTAGAATGTCTTAAGACTGTATTAAAACGCAAGGATTTATGGCAAGACCTTTGTGATGCATATAAAGAGGCTCTTTGTGAAATAGCTGATAGAACAAGAATGGATTCTTGGATAGCAAGTAAGTTGTTCTTAAAGTATAATTATGGCATAGAAGTGAGATCTTCAAAGCCCTTACAACCTAATCAGAGAGCATTATTTATTAATGACAAGCTTTATGCTGTTATTAATGTAACCCAAGCTAATGCAATCCTCGCAGCTAAAGGATTACTGTGGCTAGGTATGATTGAAGTAGCAGCTAGTAAGGACTACAAACCTGGCATATGGAAGACAGATGTCCTCGACTTACGGTATCAACTCTTTAGAGTAGCTGGACTTAGTGGCTTTACTAAGAAGGCATTAGTAGACTTATCCACGGCGTTTGGCAGTACTATCCGCTTCGAAGTAGTTAATCCTAATAGCCCTAGAAGAATTGTAGTAGTCAAAGAAATACCAATCTCTGAAATCGGTAATCTAAACACTTTTATTACTGATCCCAATGAAGACCTATGGGAAATAAAGAAGGCTAAAGAGGATTATTATATAAATAAACTCATGTTCCTAGAGACTGGTTCACTTATGAAGGATGCTACTGTATGGTTTGATAATAAGTCAATGCCATTAGATACATTCAAAGCCAAGTGTTTAGGTCAAATATTACTAACTGGTCCATATAAGGTTTATATTAAAAGAACTGGAACTCAGGTGGATAAATTAAATACTTGTAACATGTCTGTTACTTCATATACCGTGACATTTAAATAAAACAAGTTATGATAGATGTAGATAAATACAAAGCTTTATTGCAGCAGAATGAACAAGCTGAGAAATCTTCTGACTCTGATGCAGCCAGAAAGATATTGGAGGAAATGGTAGAGTTAGCTGTTATGAACCTTACAGATGCAAAGGTGCCAGAGAACGCTCATTTTGATAAGGTTGAAATTGGCTGTAATAGAATAACCGACTGTCTCAGCTTAGTAGGAGTTGCAAGGAATGGCAGAAGGCTTATAGTGGAGTTCAGTTTGGATTACACTAAAGCTTATGTAGGTAATAGACGTATCGAGGTTGACTTGTCTCCAGAGGAATCTGAATTAGTAGCCTCATTAAGGACTAAGGCAACAAATAAGATGCGTCACGCTCTCAGAGAACTTATTGATAATTTTAATGTATTCTCTTATACTTGCAACACTTTTATAGGTACTACTCGTTACGGTACTAAAGGGCAACTGATGCAAGAATTTAAGGAAATACTTACTAAGAACATTCGTGAGGCTATTATAGACAACATCAGAGACGAGGATGATATACATGCTAGACTGTTTGAATATGTTCCAAATCTGTATGATGAGGAACTTACATCTGGTGATATTATTGAAGTTTTAGAATCTCACGGATATCCTTCATATGATGTTCATGTAACCAAATAAAAATATGAAATTATACTTTAACTTTAAAGGTAATTACATAGTAGCTAAACATAACGGTGTTATCATTGATATGCGAACTGGTATTCCTACTGATGCTACAGCTGACGCAGTTCTCAATTCTTATAATAAGGAGACCAGCAGTGAGTGGAGACCTGTCAATATGGCCCAATTCGGCAAGGCTATGTTTGAATTAGCTGACGGTTCTGCTCACTACGCATTCATTGATCACCATAGAGTCAGAATCTGCTATAAGTCTGATGATAAGGCTACGTATGTAAAATTCACTGGTGACTTTCCTAGATATTTCTGGAAAGGACTGTTTAAACTGATTGGCGATGTTATCTAGAATACAATTTAATGATGGACAGGTGGTTAATGTAAATCACCAATCCATTTCATTCAAGGACGATGCAGTTCTATTAGGTCTTGGTAGTAATAGAGACCAGTTAAAACACGTAGAGAATGCTTTAATTGATGTTACTCACAAAGTACATCATAAACCTATGATAGC
>ERZ1673743.940-NODE-940-length-36719-cov-113.416348_pt1 | contig 36719 bp, 33 predicted proteins | sample MGYA00580197_ERZ1673743 | MGnify/ENA primary metagenome ERZ1673743 (study PRJEB41218, sample SAMN15661795) | gut metagenome | host: Homo sapiens | place: Canada: London | collected 2015-08-20/2019-03-30 | study: EMG produced TPA metagenomics assembly of...
ATGTGTATTCTTCCGACAAATCTATAATTTTGCACTTGCCAGTTGAGAGTAGGGCATATGTGATTTATGGTATATGTTCTGTTTTTTATCTGTATTTTACCATTATATCGCGGATAATTGCTACCTTTGCGCACTCTATAAGTCAAAACAGACAAACGATGAAACTGAAAACCCATGTATTCCTGCTGTTGCTTGCGATGCTCGCCATGACTTCGTGCATAAAGAAGGAACCGCTCAACACGGAGTGCGACATTGTAACCATCTCGCTCCCGGACAACGAACTGAACCGCAGTCCCATAATCGAAAACGACCGAGTTACGCTCATCGTGAAGAATTACGTGAATATAACCGATCTCGCTCCGGTAATAACAGTTACACCCGGCGCAACAATTGTTCCTGAAAGCGGAACCGTGCGGGATTTCACAGAACCACAGACATATACGGTGACGTCGGAAGACAGGCAATGGAGCAAAACATATATCGTAACCGTTCAGCGAAACAGCAATATCCGCCTCAACTACAGTTTCGAGAATGTAAAGACCCAGAAAACTTCGGGAGGCGGTTCTTACGACGTGTTCTACGATTTCAACGACGACGAACAGACAGATACAATGTTTTGGGCGAGCGGAAACCCCGGCTTCGCCATCACCAACGGATCGAAAGGCCCGGACTCCTATCCCACTTTCCAGTCCGCCCAAGGCTATAAGGGCAAATGCGCCGAACTGATTACCCGCTCCACCGGAGCGTGGGGAGCAATGGTGGGGATGCCTATAGCCGCCGGCAACCTTTTCCTCGGTAAATTTGACCTTGCCAACGCCATTACACGGCCGCTCGACGCAACCCGCTTCGGCACACCGTTTTACAGCGTTCCCCGCTATTTCAACGGCGTATACAGATACACGCCCGGCGAGAAATATCAGCAGAAAAACAGTCAGGGCAAACTTGAAGAGGTGCCGGACAGAATTGACGAATGCAATATCTACGCTGTTTTCTACGAATCGACGGCCGATATGGAGACACTCGACGGCAGCAATGTTCTTTCCGACGACAATCCGAACATCATAGCAGTAGCACGTCTCGACGAAAATCAGCGCGGGCTTACCGCCGATTGGGCGGTATTCCATCTGCCTTTCGTATTCCGCCCCGGCAAGACTGTCGACCCCGAAAAACTCGAAAACGGCCTCTACAACATAGCAGTGGTCATGACCTCAAGCATAGAAGGCGCATATTTCTCGGGAGCTGTAGGCAGCACTCTCTATGTAGACGAGCTTGAAATCGACTGCCAGTAACCAATCACAGAATCCGCACATTATGAACAGACTGAAAATAATACTTGCAGCCCTGCTGCTGCAGACAGGCATAACGGCATTCGCCCAGCAGGACCGTCCTTCGAGCATATGGCGCTCGGTGGCGATGGGACTTGATTATGAAGTCAACGCCGGCATAAGCATAGGAGGAGCCTCCCCCATTCCGCTCCCCGCCGAAATCCGCGAAATAAAAGGCTACAGTCCTTTGCTGAACCTCAGTATCGGCACCCGTGTCACCAAATGGTTCGGCCCCGGGGAGAAATGGGGCGTCATGACCGGTATCACGCTCATGCAGAAAGGTATGGAGACCCGCGCAAGAGTGAAAAACTACGGAATGGAGATAATTCAGGACGGCGACAAACTTTCGGGCCGCTGGACGGGCGACGTGAAGACCAAATACACCACCCAGCAACTGGTTATTCCGATTGCCGCCACCTACAAATTCAACAACCGTTGGAAAGTGCACTTCGGGCCATATCTGGCATATGCCTTCCACAACACTTTTGAAGGCCACGTGAGCAACGGCTATCTGCGCGAAGGAGACCCGACGGGCAACAAAGTGTCGTTTACGGGCGACTCCCGCGCCACCTACGATTTCGGCGACAATCTGCGCCGTTTCCAGTGGGGACTGACGGCGGGGTGCTCCTGGCGCGCCACCAAACGGCTCCGTGTGAACACGAGCCTCGAATGGGGTCTCAACGACATATTCGAATCGTCGTTCAAGACCGTAACATTCAACATGTATCCCATCTATCTCCGGATAGGGTTCGGATATCTCTTCTGAACTGAATTGCAAAAATATGCCAGAACCCCGCAACCGCGGGGTTTTGTGTTTTTTAACGCCCCGCCCGCTACGCGGATTTGGTTTTCTTCCGAGATATTCGTAACTTTGACGGTTGAATCCAACGTTTTAACGAATATGCTGACATACAATACCCGGCTGAAGCGCTTGATTTTGCCTGAATACGGCCGCAACATACAGAAGATGGTCGACCACTGTCTGACAATCGAGGACCGTGAGGAGCGCACCCGCTGCGCCTACTCCATAATCGCCACCATGGGCAATCTCTTTCCGGCGCTCCGCAACGAGGAAAACAGCCACAAACTCTGGGATCATCTCGCAATCATGAGCGACTTCAAGCTCGACGTGGATTATCCCTGCGAGATAGTGAGACCCGACGAACTCGACTCACACCCCGATAAAGTTCCCTACACGGGCCACCAGATCCGCTACCGCCACTACGGCAAGGATCTTGAGTTCATGATAGCGAAAGCCGCCGAAATGGAAGAGGGAGAAGAGCGCGACGAACTCATACTGCTTCTCGCCAACCACATGAAAAAGCTCATGCTGTCCATAAACAAAGACGGAGTGGACGATGCAAAGATATTCAAAGACCTTGCGGAGTACTCCCACGGCGCCATCCGCCTCAATCCGGAGACCACCCGTCTGCACGATTTCCAGATTGTAGCCGCCCCCGCCTCAGGCAAAAAGAAAAAGAAGAAATGATTACCGCCGACGAAATATTTCCTGCCGGAAAATTCGGCAAGCCTCACGGTATCAACGGCGAAATAGCCGCTACGCTCGACGTGGAAGCCGACGACATAGACGCCGGCAACTGCGTAGTGGCGCAAATCGACGGCATCTACGTGCCTTTCTTCATCGAAAAGGTGCGTCCGAAAAATGCCGAGACGGTTCTCTTCACCATCGAGGGGATAAAGACCGACACCGACGCCTCGATGCTCGCCAACCACCCGCTCTGGCTCCTCAGGCGCGAATTCGATTTCGACGAGGAGCAGGACGCCGACGGCTTTTACGCTTCAGACCTCATCGGATTCAGAGTTACGGACGACGGCAAGGAAATAGGCACGATAACTGACTTCAACGACTCGACCGAAAACGTGCTTTTCGTGGTTGAGACGAAAAACGGCGACGAAATCTTCATTCCGGTAGCCGACGAACTGATAGACTCGGTCGACACCGACAACAAAATCATAAACATGACGCTCCCTTCAGGGCTGACAAATCTTTGAATCATGGAAGAATTCGACGAAAAAAAAGCCGCGGCAGCCATGAACGCCGCACTGCCCGAGGGCAGAACCCCGTACGGCGACGATGAACTCCTCAACATCATCGACATGATATGGGACTGGTATGAGGACAACGGTCTGCTCGATGTTGACGCCGAAGCCGACGACGAGGATGTCAACGTCAACGCCCTCGTCAGCTACGTAAGGAAAACTCTTGCCAAAGACCCCGGAGCGAAAGTGGATCCGGCCGACGTCGAGGCGCTCGTAATGGGCGAAATCAACTATGAACAGTCGCTCGATCTTCTTTAACTCCCCCCACTGCCACAAACTAAAGTCAAACTGCTAACACTCTCTCAATCATAATGAACCGGCTTATTCTTATCCTCATTCTCGCAGCAGCGACGGTGATTCCGACCGCCGCCCGCGACAAGTATGAAGACCCGTACAAGGACTACGACGAGGCCGTGTTCATGGACATGGACTTTGAGCAGAACCTCGAGACTCCGAAGATTTACAGCGCCGACAAGCCTGCGGTGAAACGCTACATGAACCGTCTGGCCAAGGAATATGCAGCCAAGCATTATACTGTAGACCTTCTGCGCGACGACGAGGTGATGCTGATAACCGTTCCGAGCGACCAGATATTTCTGCCCAACGACACTCTTCTGTCGCCTTATTCGGCCAAGTATCTCACGCCGCTTCTGAGCCTGTTCAACGACCCCGGAATGTTTAAGGTCGTCTACGGCATCCATACCGACAACACGGGAACGGCGTACTACAACATGCAGCTCTCCCACCGCCGCAACAGTTCGGTCTACGACTGGCTGCTGCGCAACGTAAGCGAGGATCAGATAGTGATTCCTTTCGAGTTCGGCGACACCGACCCGGTGGAATCAAACGACACCCGCAAGGGGCGCGCCGCCAACCGCCGGGTGGAATTCTACATAATCCCCGGCCCGAAACTGCTTGAAATGGCACACAACAAAACCCTCAGATAACCGATCGTCTCTCCAGTCATCACAGCAAAAACAAAAAGTATCAAGAAATAAAAATGGCTAAAGAACTTAAAGATCTCACAAAGCGCAGCGAGAACTACTCGCAATGGTACAACGAACTCGTGGTAAAGGCCGATCTCGCCGAGCAGTCGGCCGTACGCGGCTGCATGGTTATAAAACCTTACGGCTATGCAATCTGGGAAAAGATGCAGCAGCAGCTCGACCGTATGTTTAAGGAGACAGGCGTACAGAACGCCTACTTCCCCCTGCTTATCCCCAAATCGTTCCTTTGCCGTGAGGCCGAACACGTAGAAGGATTCGCAAAAGAGTGCGCCGTGGTGACCCACTACCGCCTCAAAAACGACCCCAACGGGTCCGGTGTCATCGTCGACCCCGACGCTAAGCTGGAAGAAGAACTCATCATACGCCCCACTTCGGAAACCATCATCTGGGGCACATACAAGAACTGGATTCACAGCTACCGCGACCTTCCGGTGCTCTGCAACCAGTGGGCCAACGTGATGCGCTGGGAAATGCGCACCCGCATGTTTCTCCGCACGGCCGAATTTCTCTGGCAGGAGGGTCACTGCGCCCACGCTACCGCCGAGGAATCGCAGGCCCGCACGGTTGAGATGATCAATATCTACGCCCGCTTCGCCCGCGATTTCATGGCCATGCCCGTAATCATCGGCGTCAAGACCGCCAACGAGCGTTTTGCCGGCGCTCTCAACACCTATACTATCGAGGCCATGATGCAGGACGGTAAAGCCCTGCAGGCCGGTACAAGCCACAACCTCGGCCAGAATTTTGCCAAGGCATTCGACGTGACTTTCGTAAACAAGGACAACAAGCCCGAGTATGTATGGGCCAATTCGTGGGGAGTCTCCACCCGACTGATGGGCGCCCTGATCATGACGCACTCCGACGACAACGGACTCGTGCTTCCGCCCCATCTCGCCCCGATTCAGGTGGTAATAGTGCCTATCTACAAGAATTCAGAGCAGCTTGCGCTCATATCCGCGCGCGTAGAACCTATTGTCAACGAACTGCGCGGCATGGGCATAAGCGTGAAGTATGACGATGCCGAAAACAAGCGTCCCGGATTCAAGTTCGCCGACTACGAGGTGAAGGGTGTGCCCGTACGCCTCGCCATCGGCGCACGCGACCTCGAAAACGGCACCGTTGAGGTGATGCGCCGCGATACACTCGAGAAGCACGAAGCCCGTCTCGACGGCATAGCCCAGTACGTAAAAGAGCTGCTCGAGGATATTCAGACCAACATTTTCGAAAAAGCCGTGAAATACCGCGACAGCATGATCCGCACCGTCGATACCTACGACGAATTCAAGGTTGAGATAGAAAAAGGCGGCTTCATACTGGCCCACTGGGACGGTACGACCGAGACCGAAGAAAAGGTCAAGGAAGAGACCAAGGCTACCATCCGCTGCATCCCCCTCGACGGCGACAAGACCCCCGGAAAGTGCATGGTGACGGGCAAGCCTTCGGCCCAGCGTGTGATTTTTGCAAGAAACTATTGATATTCAGGCCAACTGCGCGATATGCTGCCCGTAATCGCTATTGTAGTTCCGTGCTACAACGAAGAGGAAGTGCTTCCTATCAGCGTGCCCCGCATGCTCGGGGTGCTCGACCGGATGAAAGAGTCAGGCCTTGCCTCCGGCGAAAGCTATGTAATGCTTTGCAACGACGGGAGCCGTGACCGTACATGGCAGGTCATAGAGGCGCTTCATTCGGCCGACACGAGGGTTAAAGGGCTGTCGCTCGCCCATAACCGCGGCCATCAGAACGTGCTGCTCGCAGGGCTGATGACTGTTATGGACAGGTGCGACGCCGCCATTTCGATCGACGCCGACCTTCAGGACGACCCGGAGGCCATGATAGAGATGGTGAAGAAATTCCGTCAGGGGAGCGAGATAGTCTACGGGGTGCGGTCGAGCCGCGACTCCGACACGTGGTTCAAACGCACTTCCGCCCACGCCTTCTATTCGTTTCAGAAGAAGATGGGACTTGAGACAGTCTACGACCATGCCGACTATCGCCTGATGAGCTCCCGGGCACTGCGGCTGCTCAGCCACTACGGCGAATCGAATCTCTTTTTGCGCGGGATCATACCGCAGATAGGGCTGAAATGCGACACCGTGGGCTACAGCCGGGCCGAACGGGCGGCCGGCGAATCGAAGTATCCGCTCAGCAAGATGCTGAGTTTCTCGATCGACGGCATCACCTCGTTCTCAGCCAAACCCATGAGGATAATTTTTCTCACCGGGCTTGTGTTTCTGATAATCGACATAATAGTGGCGGCCTACGTTCTCATATCTTACTTCACGCGCGATTTCGTAGAATCGGGCTGGGCGTCGATCATGCTCTCGATCTGGTTTCTCGGCAGCCTGATTCTGATGGGTATCGGCGTAGTAGGCGAATATATCGGAAAGATATTCATCGAAGTCAAGCATCGGCCGCGCTACGAAATAAAAGATTTACTAATAGACTGACCCCACATCTCAGAATATGGACAATAAGACTTTCATATCGCGTCTCGCCAAGAGACTGAACCGCGAGCAGGGACAGGTGGCAGCGCTCACCGACGGATTGCTGACGGCTTTCCGCGAGGCGGCCACTTCACTCGATTCCATAGCAATTCCCGGCTTCGGGACTTTCAAAACGGAGAAAACCGACGAACAGATTTCGACAGACGCCGTCACCGGACGTCGCATGCTTCTCCCTCCTAAGATAGAGATGACGTTCCGTCCGAGTGTGGTTTTGCGCAAAAAGATGAAATCATGAACAACAAGATACCATTCCACCAGCTTGCGGAGACTGTGGCTCGGCTCACCTCCGTCTCTTCCGAAACCGCCGAAACGTTTATAAAAGCATTTTTCGAAGTATTGTCCGAAACTCTCGAGAAGGGCGAGACAGTGAAGGTGAAAGGACTCGGCACATTCGCGCCGGGGGCAAATAGCGGCGATGATGATTGCGTTGATTTCGTTCCCGACCGCGATTTTGCCGACACCATCAATGCCCCGTTCGCAATGTTTCAGCCCGAGGAACTCAACGACGGTGTGACAGGCGAGGTGCTTACATCTGTCGAAACCATAGCCGAAGAGGAGACGGAAGAAGAAGCACAATCCGAAGAATCAGCTACGCCGCAGCGGGAAACCGAAGAGGTGCATCCGGAAGAAGCTGTTGCGGAATCGGCAGAGACGGAGGAACAGGAAGAGGCCGAACCGGTAATAACTCCTGCAGTTGAACCGGAACCCGAACCCGAACCGGAGCCTGAACCGGAACCGAAGCCCGAACCGGAGATTGCAGTTGTTGCTGCAATCACGGAAATCAAGCCTATTGAAGAGGATCCTGAAGAATTTGTTGGCGATCAGCCGGCCAAGCCCAAAGCTCCGGCCATAGAATATGCGGCAAACGAACCGGAAAGCGAGGAAGAAAGTGACGAAAACGATGGGTCCAACGACCGTAAGGGAGGTTTCGGATTCGGATTTCTCACGGGATTAATCGTTGGCTTTGCCCTCGGAGCTTGCGCGGCATACTTCTATATAGGCAAAATAATGGAGAGCCGCGGCCTCGGAGCTGCCGACGCCATTGAGGAAATCGAGGCCGATTCCGCCGACGTATTGCTGACGGCTGTCACAGCAACAGCTGACAGCGTCGCGGCGCTGCCGCAACCGGCGGAAGCCGCTGATACGGCAACAGCAGCGATGAATCAGGCAGACACAGACGCTCAGCCGGTTCAGGAGTCCGCCACCGAACCGCAGAAGCCGCAAAAAAAGATAACCGACACCGTGCGCAGCGGTTACCTGATCACAAACATGGCCAAAAAGCACTTCGGCAACAAATGTTTCTGGGTTTACATCTATGAAGAAAACAGCGCGAAGCTCGGCAACCCCAATAAGGTGAACTCCGGAACTGTTGTCGTAATTCCTGATGCATCAAAATACGGTATCGACGCAAACAATCCCGAAAGTGTGAAAAAAGCCCGCGCGAAAGAGGCGGAAATACTCCGCAAATATCAGAAATGACCTTACGGGTTTTAACCCAGTAAACGAATAATAGATAAATTTAACACTCAATTTTCACACTTTATTTGTTGTAATATATAATTTTGTATTACTAAACCGAGCCGAAAACGGCCGTCGAAACCTCACGATTAACAAAGAAAAACAGAATATACATAATTTATTATGAGCGAATCGGTAAACATCAGACAGCTGAATGAGCTTGTTGCCGCTAAAAGCGACTTCGTAACTCTCGTCACCCGTGGCATGGATCGCACTATTGTCGGTCAGAAACATCTTGTCGACTCACTTCTCATAGCTCTTCTCGCCAACGGGCACGTACTGCTCGAAGGTGTTCCCGGCCTGGCAAAGACATTGGCAATCAAGACTCTTGCGCAGGTTATCGACGCAAAATACAGCCGCATACAGTTCACCCCCGACCTTCTGCCTGCCGACGTTATCGGAACCATGATCTACAGCGTGCAGAAGGAACAGTTCCAGATTAAGAAAGGCCCGATTTTCGCGAACTTCGTGCTTGCCGACGAAATAAACCGTGCGCCCGCCAAGGTGCAGAGCGCCCTGCTCGAAGCCATGCAGGAACGACAGGTCACAATCGGCGACCACACCTTCCGCCTCGATGAGCCTTTCCTCGTGATGGCGACCCAGAACCCTATTGAGCAGGAAGGCACCTATCCCCTCCCCGAAGCACAGGTAGACCGTTTCCTCCTCAAAGTAATAATCGGCTACCCGACCAAAGAGGAAGAGAAAATCATAATACGCCAGAACATAAACGGCACCGACGAAAAGCCGCAACCGCTTCTCCGCCCCGAAGAGGTGCTGGAAGTACAGAAAATCGTAGAGCAGATTTATCTCGACGAGAAAATCGAACGATACATCGTCGACATCGTATTCGCCACCCGTAATCCCGGCGACTACAACCTCAGCGATCTCGCGAGCATGATTTCGTTCGGCGCATCGCCGCGTGCATCCATCGGTCTTGCCCGCGCGTCGCGCGCCTATGCTTTCCTCCGCGGCCGCGGCTACGTGATTCCCGAAGATGTCCGTGCCGTATGCCACGACGTGCTGCGCCACCGTATCGGACTTACCTACGAGGCCGAAGCCAACAACATCACCACCGACGAGATCATCTCGGAAATTCTCGACAAGGTCGAAGTGCCCTGATGCTCCGTGGCCTCTCTCCGGCTGCCTCACACTCCCTTCAACTGAATCAAATATCCTCGCGCATCAAACCTTATGGAAGCAAACGAACTGCTCAAACGAGTCAGGAAAATCGACATTAAAACCCGCGGCCTGTCGCAGAACATTTTCGCGGGAGAATACCACACGGCGTTCAAAGGTCGCGGTATGACTTTCTCGGAAGTGCGTGAATATCAGTACGGCGATGATGTGCGCGACATCGACTGGAACGTCACCGCCCGCCACAACCATCCCTACGTGAAGGTATACGAAGAGGAGCGCGAACTTACCGTGATGCTTTTGGTCGACGTGTCGAGAAGCCGCCTTTTCGGCGCAGTCGGTGAGGAAAAACGGGAGATGATAGCAGAAATAGCCGCAACCCTCGCTTATTCAGCTATCACCAACAACGATAAAATCGGCGTGATTTTCTTTTCCGACAAAATAGAAAAGTTCATTCCGCCCAAAAAGGGCAAGAAGCACATTCTGCTGATTATACGCGAATTGCTCGACTTCACGCCCGAGAGTCAGGAAACCGATATCTCCGTTGTGCTACGCTATTTTACCGACGCGCTGAAAAAACGCTGCACCACGTTCCTCATTTCCGACTTTATCGACACTCACGACTACACCAAGCAACTCAGTATTGCCTGCAACCGCCATGATATCATAGCGATCCAGGTTTACGACAAGCGCGATTCGTCGCTTCCCGACGTAGGATTCATGCGCGTCACCGATCTCGAGACGGGCGCAAGCCGCTGGATCGACACTTCATCGTCGGCTGTAAGGAAAGCCTACAACAAATGGTGGTACGAACGTCAGCAGAAAATGACCGAAACTCTCAGCCACTGCCGCGTCGACGTTGCCTCGGTAGCCACCGACGAGGATTTCGTCCACTCGCTCATGGCTCTTTTCAAGAACCGCGGCGTAAGATAAGTCAACAAAAAACGAACAGTAAAATGAAACATATCAGCCGCATATTTCTGATTCTTTCAATGCTTCTGTCGACTGCAGGCGCCCGGGCGGCCTCGCCCGTCACCCTGACAGTGAAGACCGACTCCGCCTACGTGCTGATGGGGAAGCTCACACCTCTCCATATTCAGCTCGTGGCCGATGAGAAACCGGCGGGAGAGCTAATTATACCCGACGATTCGATTTGCGGCAACGTGGAGATAAGCGACAAAGGCACAAACGATACTTCGCAGATAGCCTCCGGACGCATTGAGGTTAACCGCACGCTCATGCTGCAGTCGTTCGACTCAGGTGTCTACATCCTCAACCCGGTGCGCTATGTTGCCGGCGGCGACACAATTCTTTCCAACCGCGTGGCACTCAAAGTGCTCCCGGTACCGGTCGACACGCTGCAGACAATCCACGATTTTGCCGACATCAGCGACGTTGACCGCAAACTCACCGACTATCTGCCTGATTTCATAGTTGATTACGGTCTTTGGATTCTCGCCGTGATTGCGGTACTCGCCATCGCCGCATGGCTCGTATGGAAGTTTACCCGCAAAGCCAAAGGCACACCGCCCAAATTCAACCCCGTATCTCCCTACGACGAGGCTCTCGCCCGCCTCAACGGCCTGAAAGAAGAGCGCCTTTGCGAGCAGGGCCGCGAAAAAGATTATTATACGCAGCTCACCGACATACTCCGCAACTATCTTCAGCGCCGCTTTGGCATAAACGCCATGGAGATGACGTCGACTCAGATATTGTCGACTCTCGAACACAATGAACAGACCAGACTGCCGCGCCGCTTTATGAGCCGCGTGCTGGAAATTGCCGATTTCGTGAAATTCGCGAAAGTCCGTCCCCTCCCCGACGACAACGTACAGGCCTTCAACTCCGCCATGCAGTTCGTAGAGGAAACCAAACCGCAGCCCGAACCTGAGGAAGAAGAAACCGACGGCGAAACCACCTCCGGCGACAGCGGCAACAGCGAACCCGATGTAAAACAACCTAAAGAATAGCAGCCATGCTCTTAGCTCATCCCGCCTATCTGTGGCTCTTTCTCCTCTTCATACCGCTCATAGCATGGTATGTCTGGAAACGGCGCAATCTTCATGCCTCGCTGGAGGTTTCAACGATTGCACCCGTTGCCCGGCTGCCCCGCTCCTGGAAAGAATACCTGTCGCACCTGCTGTTCATTATGCAACTCGGGGTGATCGGGTGCATCATCGTGATTCTCGCACGCCCTCAGACCCGCGATTCATGGCACACTTCGAGCGTGGAAGGCACCGACATCGTGCTGGCTCTCGATATTTCCACCAGTATGCTCGCCCGCGACTTCAATCCCGACCGGTTTGAGGCGGCCAAGGAGGTGGCTTCAAAATTCGTGGCCGGCCGCGAGGGCGACAACATCGGAGTGGTAATCTTCGCAGCCGAGAGCTTCACCGCCATTCCCATGACCACCGACCGCAGCGTTATCGCCAATTATATCAACGACATCAGGATGGGCATGCTGCAGGACGGCACCGCCATCGGCGACGGACTGGCCACCTCAATCAACCGAATCAAAGACGGAAAAGCCAAATCAAAGAGCATTATCCTGCTCACCGACGGCTCGAACAACACCGGCAACGTGGCGCCCCAGACCGCAGCCGAAATCGCCCGGCAGATGGGCATCAAGGTCTATACTATCGGTATCGGCACAAACGGCACCGCCCCGTATCCTCAGGAAAATATGTTCGGAAGAATAGAATATGTGAACCTCCCGGTTGTAATCGACGAAACCACACTCCGCAACATTGCCGAGACCACGGGCGGAAAATACTTCCGCGCCACCGGCAACAACGTGCTATCCGAAATCTTCGCCGAAATCGACCGTCTGGAAAAAACAAAAATGGATCTGCGCAACTTCACGAGCACCGAGGATGACTATATGCCATGGGCCATCGCCGCCATCGCTCTTTTCGGCTTGATTCTGCTGCTCCGCTACACCGTTTTGCGCACCATACCCTAACAAACCCATTGAGAATTATGATCAGTTTCGCTTATCCCCATCTTCTATATCTGCTGCTGCTCATACCGGCTTTCGCGGGGCTTTTCATTCTCGCAAGGCTGGCCCGGCGGCGCAAGATTTCGCGCTACGGACGACCCGGGGTGCTTGAGCATCTTATGCCCGACGTGTCGAAATACATGCCCTGGGTTAAAATATCGGTGGCGCTGGTGATTCTCGCCGTACTCGTGATTCTTATAGCACGCCCGCGTGCAACCGGCGGTCTGGACAACGACAGCGCCGAAACCAAGACTTCACGGGGTATAGAAGTTATGGTCTGTCTCGACGTTTCCAACTCAATGCTCGCATCTTCGACCGACGACGATGGCGGCATAAGCCGCCTTGACCGCGCAAAACATATCCTTGAGAAACTCATCGACAAGATGCAGGACGACAAAGTCGGTCTGATTGTGTTTGCCGGCGACGCCTACACGCAGCTGCCGATTACGTCGGACTACGTTTCGGCCAAAATGTTCATCAACGGAATCACCACAGAAATGGTTCCCACTCAAGGTACAGCCATAGGTGCGGCTCTCGACATGGCCATGAATTCATTCACGCCCGACGACAAGTTTCAGAAGGCAATCATAGTGATAACCGACGGAGAAAACTTTGAGGACAACGCCGTTGAAGCCGCCAAGCAGGCGGCCGACGCCGGAATTCAGGTCGACGTGATTGGTCTCGGCACCCAGCGCGGTGCAAGAATTCCCATCGGTCAGGGGCGTTATCTCACCGACTACAACGGCCAGGAGGTTGTTACGCATCTCGACGACAAGACCGCACAGCAGATAGCACAGGCAGGCGACGGAATCTACGTGAACGGCGCTTCATCAAGCGCCGTGGCTGATGTAAACGACAAGCTCGACACACTCGCCAAAACGGAATTCGAACGCAAAACCTTCTCACCGCAGAGCGAGCAATTCCCTATTGTGGCATGGATTGCGCTGATTTTGCTTGTGGCCGACTGCTTCGTGGTGACACGAAAGATTTCCTGGCTCAAACAGTATGAATTCTTTTCAAAGACGAAAGGAGAGAAAAAATGATGAAACCCGTTTCAGCCGTCATACTTGCTCTTTTCATGGCAATGCCGTATGCGGGCGCTGCAGAGGAAAAGACACCCGAGTCTACCCGCCACGAACGCAACTTCATTGTGAAAGGCAACAAACTTTACCGCGAGCAGCGATTCGCCGACGCCGAAGTGGCTTACCGCAAGGCGCTTGAAGAGAATGTAGCAAACGAGATCGCACAGTTCAATCTCGCGGCGTCGCTGCTGCGGCAGGGTAACGCCACCGGCGAAACCGCAGGTGAGGCCGCCAATATCCTGCAGGGACTCGCACGCGATGCCGAAAACATCGGAATAGCCGAGAAAGCGTTCTACAATCTGGGCAATCTGGCGTTCAACAGTCAGGACTACGGTTCGGCCGTGGAAAACTACAAAAACGCCCTGCGCCGGAATCCCGACAACGACAAGGCCCGCGAAAACCTTCGCCTTGCCCAAAAGAAGCTTCAGGAGCAACAGAATCAGGACAAGAACAAGGATCAGAATCAAGACAAGGACAAAGATCAGAACAAGGATCAGAATAAGGATCAGAACAAAGATCAGAATCAGAATCAAGATCAGAACAAAGACCAGAATCAGGACAAGAAGGATCAGCAGCAGCAACAGCAGCCGCCTCAGGATCAGAAGCAACAGCCCCAGCAGAAGCAGCAGGGCGGCATAAGCCCTGAGAACGCCCAGAAGATTCTGAAAACGATGGAAAACGAGGAAAACGCCACCCGTGCCCGTGTAAACGCTGAAAAGCGTAAAAACGGTGCGCCGTCGCGCCGCCCCGTAACCAATCCCTGGTAATCAACAATATCGCCGCTATGAGATACCTTTCCATAATATTGGCATTCATTCTCGGACTTGGAGCCGCATTCGCCCAGCGGTCTATGGGATCACCTGTAAGCATGCAGGTGTCGGCGGCCAATGTTGCCGTAGGCGAGGTATTTCAGGTAACCTACACTATTGTTTCCGATCCGGGCGACACTCCGTCTGTCAAAGTCCCGAAAATCAAAGGGTGCACACAGCTCGAGATGGCGGGTCCGTACTCCGAACGCCGGTTCATGGATTTCTGGAGCGGAAATAAGGTGACGGACATAACACGCTACGTGTTTTCATACCGTGCCGACCGCCGCGGACAGTGCGATATTCAACCGGCCACGGTGGAAATCGGCGACAGGAAATATAAATCGCAGAGCACGACAATAAACGTGGAGGACGGCGACGATCTCGTTCCGGTGGGCGACGACATATTCCTCAAGCTCGAGCTTTCGGCCCTGCATGCGGAAACAGGCGAACCGGTCACGCTTTCCGTTGTTCTTTATTCGCGCTTTAAGATAGACAAGTTCAAGGCCTACGAGACACCCTCGGCAAAAAACTGCACCATCGACCGTGTGCCCGCACGCGCGGAGCGACTTCCCGACGAGAGGATAAACGGAGAAATTTACGGAGTATGGGTGCTCGAACGATATGTAGTCACACCTTCTTCCACTGGCAAAATAAAATTCGAACCGGGAATATTCGGCATATCGCCTGACTACAGAGGGATGACCGACCCGTTTTTCTCTTTCGGGCCTTCAATTCAACGCGAATTCGCCTATGTTCCCTCCACCGTTGTTCTCGACGTTGTAAAGGAAGGGCAAAAAAAGCGGGTTCCGCATAATCCCGGCAATTCAGAACCGCGCCATAATGACGAACCCGCCGACGACAATCTTATTTTCGTAATGTCGGACAGCAGCAACACGACGTCTCACTTCTTACATTCCGAATCATGACAATGAAACGATATATATTCATCCTGTTGATGGCTATAGCCTTTACGGCTACCGCCGACGTCACCTTCACGGTAAAGCCTCCGAGAGGCGTTTATGAAGGCGACAAGTTTCCCGTTACGTTCAAGCTCACCGACGCGCAGAGCAACAGCATAAACGTACAGCAGATCTCCGGCTGCACGCTACTTTACGGCCCCTCCACCTCAACCTCGCAGTCGTATCAGATAATCAACGGAAGGACTTCGTCGAGTTCCACGGTTGAATTCACATATTTTTACCGTGCAGGCAACGCCGGCACCTACACGATCCCGGCGGCCTCGGTAACCGTAGACGGTAAAAAAATGTCGACAAAACCGGTTACTTTTACCGTGCAGCCCCGCTCCGACCGCGACAAACCGGCATCCCAGAGGCCGGTGGCGATTGACGATCCCGACACTCAGGCAGCCGGACGGCAGGTAAAGTCAAACGACGTTTTCGTCCGCATCATACTCTCGCGTACGTCGGCCTACGAGCAGGAAGCAATAGCGTGCACCATAAAGCTCTACACGAAATATTCCATCTCGTCGTTCATGCCTACCAAGCAGCCCAGTTTCGACGGATTTCTCATTCAGGAAGTCGATCTTCAGCCTTCGTTAAACGAAATCGAGAATTACAACGGTCAGGAATATATGACGGCGGTGCTGAAGAAATGCATTATTTTCCCTCAGAAATCGGGCAGGCTCACCATCAATTCAGGCAACTACGACATATCTGTTGTCCAGTACGACAATGTGAACATGGGTATGTTTCAGGTGCGCCAGCCGCGCGAAGCCAAGATAAAAGTAAGTTCCAACAGCGCCGCGGTCGACATCCTGCCTCTCCCCCAGCCCCAGCCCGAAGGATTCTTCGGCGCGGTGGGTAAATTCACCGTCGACTCGAAACTCGTAGGCAACTCGTTCCGAACCAACGACCCGGCCACACTTATATATACTGTTTCAGGTACCGGCAATATCAAATACGTAAAGGAGCCTGTAATTGATTTTCCCAGTGAATTCGAGCAATATACCCCGAAGAGCGATATAAGAGCCGAGGTGCGCGGCAACGACGTGACCGGAAGCATGACTGTGGAATACACGTTTGTGCCGCAGTCGGTGGGCGATTTCAAGATCGGCAGCGACAAGTTTGTTTACTTCGACCCGACCGAAAAGAAATACGTGACCCTCTCCACTCCCACCTACGACATCAAGGTGGCGAAAGGCGTATCTGCGCCCGCTACGACAGAGAAAAAAGACATTGAGACAAAGAATACCGACATCCGCCATATCCATCAGGGCGACAAGAACCCGCAGCCCGACCATACGCCGGTAGTTATGAAGTTATGGTACTGGCTTATCTATGCCGTGGCTCTCTTTGGCCTGATAGCATCAGTGGCTATCTACGGCCGCCGTGCGCGACTGAACGCTGACGTGGCCGGCCGACGCCAGTCGAAAGCCAACAAGGTAGCGCGCAAGCGTCTGAAAGCCGCAGCCGGATTCATGAATTCGGGCGATTCGGAAAAATTCTACGCCGAAATGCTGAAAGCCCTGTGGGGATACCTCTCCGATAAACTGTCGATACCCGTAAGCCAGCTTAGCCGCGACAACATAGTTGCAACTCTTACCGAAAAAGGATGTCCGGCCGAGGTAAGCGACAGCCTTATAGCAGTTCTCGATGACTGCGAGATGGCGCGCTATACCCCCGACAGCTCAAGCCGCATGGACAGTATCTTCAATCAGGGTGCGGAAGCAATCAACAGAATGGAGGACGTAAAACTCAACCGTAAATGATTATGAAAAGACTGATTCTCACCACTATAATCGCTATAATCGCCTCTATCTCCGGAGCAGTGGCCTCTACCCTCACCGAACAGGCCGACTCGGCCTATATGGCAGAGAATTATCAGATGGCGGCTGCCATCTACAACAAGATTCTTAAAGAGGAAGGGTCGTCGGCCTCTCTGTATTATAATCTCGGCAACTGTTATTACCGGCTCGGAGAAAACGGTAAGGCGATTGTGGCTTACGAACGCTCGCTGCGCCTCGATCCTACGAGCGCCGATACGCGCGACAATCTTGAGTTTGTCAACGGAAAAATCGTAGACCGCCCTGGCGAAAAAGGAACATTCATCGGCAATGCTCTCGATTCGGCCGCCAACAAGGCGAAAAGCGATACCTGGGCCATTCTGGCGCTTGCAATGTTTCTTTTTACGGTGGGAGGCGCCGGACTCTACATATTCCAGTCGTCGATAACACTGCGCAAAATAGGATTTTTTGGTGGAATCGTAACGCTGATTTTCTGCGGAATATTTATTTTCCTCGCCGTCCGTGCGGCGGCTCTGTCGCTTGCCGATGACGCGGCCGTAATAACCGCACCCTCCACCATCCTTTCCACGGCCCCCCGCGCTCCACGAGACCGTACGCAGGAAGCCATGCTTCTCCACGAGGGCACGAAAATAAAGATTCTCGACTCGGTCCGCTCCACAACCGATTCCGTTGCCACCACGTGGTATGATGTTGAAATCGACAACGCCCACCGGGCATGGATCGACAGCCGGGCAGTAGAAAAAATATAAATCCGTCCATACGGCTGTCTGACAAACCGTTAACCAAAATAATCAAAAACCGCCACAAAAGTTTTTATATTTTTATTTGGTTTGTTGAAAATTAAGTCATAAATTTATAACCATTAAAAATAAACTCTATTATAAACCCCCAAAAACATAGTATCATGACAAAAACGATTTCATTCAACGATCTCCGTCGCATCAAAGACAGCCTCCCCGACGGCTCGATACGTCAGATTGCCGACAAGCTGAATATAACCGCCCAGACCGTTCGCAACTACTTTGGCGGCAGCAACTATGAATTTGGTAAGAATTGTGGTGTGCATATCGAACCGGGTCCCGACGGTGGTATTGTTGTTCTTGATGACACCACCATTTACGATATGGCCGTAGAAATTCTCGGCAACAAGGAGGACTAATTCCCCTCTGCTTCCTTAGAAACTATAACAGAGAGACACAGTGGAATCCGCTTTGCGGCTGATTCCCGTGCCTTTCTGTTTTTCACGTAATATCGATAGATTAACAACATATTTCCGACAGATTATGGGCGAACAGACACGACTTATTACAGTGGCAATCCACACTTATCCGAAAGCTCAGGCTCTCAAGGCAGTGCTTGAACGCGAAGGTGTGGAGACGGTGATTCAGAATGTTAATCTCACCACTCCGGTTGTATCGTCGGGTGTCAGGGTACGCATCCACGAAAACGACCTTCCACTGGCGCTTCGCATAATCGAGAACATTGACATTTTCGACCCGAGATGCGGCTGCGACGACGGACAAAAATGCGACGCGCAGCCGGTTATTCTCGTGCCGGTCGACTTTTCCGATTACTCGGCTCTGGCATGTGAGATCGCCTTCAGCATAGCCGATTCCCATAATGCCGTTATAAAGATTCTCAACACGTATATCGACCCGTCGGTGGCTTCGCCGATGCAGCTATCCGACTCTCTCACGTTCGCCGACAACGAGATAGCCGAAGACGCCATAGCCGCTAATGAAATCGAGACCGAGGTGAAAAAGCTGATGCTCGGTTTTACGGGCCGACTGAAAGAGAAAATTAAAAACGGAGAGATTCCCGCAGTAAAATTCACCACCGAAATCCGCGAAGGGGTTCCGGAAGAGGAAATCGATGCTCTCGCAAAGGAAATCAAGCCCATGCTGATAGTGATGGGCACACGCGGTGCAGGCAAAAAAGAACGCGAACTCGTAGGGAGCGTAACTGCCGAGGTTCTCGACACTACCCGTTTTCCGGTGTTTACCGTTCCGGAATCGACTCATCTCGACGAAACCGGCAAGCTGAAGCGAGTGGTTTTCTTCAGCAATCTCGATCAGGACGATATACTTGCACTCGACGCTCTCTACAGGCTTTTCCCGCTGAAAAATCTCAGTGTGACCATAGTCGCCGTTCCTTCCAAAAAGCATCCCGACGGTGATTCCAACGCTCTCCGGACATTGCTCGATTACTGTAAGGAGCATTATACCGGCTACTCGTTCACAACGGCGTCGCTCAGTCTGGCAAGTGCTGAAACCGATTTCAATCTGCTGAGCGCCGAGTCGCCCATCGACCTGATAACGGTGCCGAACCGCAAGAAAAACATATTCGCCCGTCTGTTCAACCCGGGAATAGCACACCGGCTGCTTTTCCACGCCGATATCCCTATGATGGTGATTCCGGTATAATACGATAAAAACCAATCCAAGAAATGGCTCATCCGAAACCAAAAATAATAGATTTACCACGCATCTACGACCCCCGCGGTAATCTCACGTTCGTACAGGACTACGACCAGTTGCCAATAAAAATAGCAAGGGTATACTGGACCTACGACGTTCCGGCGGGAGAAGAGCGCGGCGGCCACGCCCACAAAGAGTCAGATCTGTATCTGATTGCCACAAGCGGAAGTTTCAACGTGAATCTCTACGACGGTGAAGAATGGCGCACGTATACCCTCAACCGTCCGTATAAGGCTCTTTATATTCCGCCGGGCTACTGGCACACTCTCGATAATTTCGCGTCGGGCAGCGTGTGTATGGTCATCACTCAGACTATCTATACCGAAGATGATTATATCCGCGACTTTGATGAGTTCAAACGTATAGCTCAAAAAAACGGTTACTGATGAAATACCCGTTTCTCGACCTTGGCAAGGTGAATCTCCCCTACCGCGACGAACTCGTGGCAGCGGCGACGAGGGTAATCGACTCCGGACGCTACATTGGCGGAGAGGAAGTGGAAGCGTTCGAGCTGGAAATGCAGAAGATGCTCCGTGTACCCTATGTCGTGGCTGTCAGCAACGGGCTCGACGCGCTCAGACTCATTCTGCGGTCTTACGTGGAACTCGGAGCCATGAAGCCGGGCGACGAGGTAATCGTGCCTGCTAACACGTATATCGCATCAGTGCTCGCCATAACTGATGCCGGTCTCGTGCCGGTGCTCGTAGACGCCAACATTCAGACCATGAACCTCGATACGTCACTAACCGAAGAGGCAATTACCCCGAGGACACGTGCTATAATGGCGGTGCATCTTTACGGCCGTGTGGTCTGGGACGAGACCGTCGTCGGCATAGCCAGGCGCAACGGTCTGAAGATAATCGAGGACACGGCGCAGGCAATCGGAGCCCGGTCGCCGATTGCCGGTCTGTACGGTAGCGACCATGCCGGCGCGCTCGGCGATGCCGGAGCATTCAGTTTTTATCCGACCAAAAACATCGGTGCACTGGGTGATGCGGGCGCTGTAGCGACACACGACCCTGAGCTTGCCGCCACCGTCCGCGCACTCGCCAACTACGGCAGCGACAGACGGTATCACAATATATATACGGGCTTCAACTGCCGTATGGATCCCGTTCAGGCAGCAATGATCAGAGTAAAACTCAGGCACACGGCAAGCGAGAATGCCGACCGTTTTGCCCGGGCACTCGCCTACTGGCGCACGATCAGAAATCCGCGGGTAATCACACCACAGATGAGCCAGTCGGTCATTGACAACGTGTGGCATCAGTACGTAGTCCGCGTAACCGGCGGATGCCGCGACAGGTTCAGAAGCCGGTTGGCGGAACTTGGAGTCGGAACCGACATCCACTACGCTACTCCCCCTCATCGGCAACCTTGCTACAACAACCTGCCTCATGGAAAGCTGCCCGTAACCGAACTGCTTGCCGGCGAAATAGTAAGCCTCCCCATAGCAACCGGTACTTCCGTCAAGGATGCCTCTGACATTGCCAGGCTCATAAACTCAATTGAATTATGAAACGATCTACAAAACGCATCATTCTGCTTCTGTTCAGTTTAGCGCTTATAGCGGCGGGATTTATGATTTCCGACCGCAGCAGTGCGGCCGGAAGCCCGCACCGAACCCCCGGCAGGGGTAGCTACGGCAATCTCATGGAAGTGAAAATGCACTCCGGAATAGATTCGAGAATTCTCCATTACAAAGGCATGGATGTCTCGTTCAACCCGCGCTATCATATTCCCAACTGGGTTGCGTGGGAACTAACCGGTGACGAGACATCGGGTGAAGCCGCACGTACCAACAAGTTTCAGGCCGATCCTAACGTGGCGGAAAGCGCGGAGTCGTACGACTATAATTATTCAGGCTACGACCGCGGCCACATGGCGCCCGCAGGCGATATGAAATGGGATAAGGAAGCCATGTCTGAGACTTTTTACATGACCAATATCTGCCCTCAGACCAAAGCGCTTAACTCCGGTTCGTGGAAAAAACTCGAAGAAAAATGCCGCACTTGGGCACAGGCCGACAGCGCAATCTATATTGTCTGCGGTCCCGTTTACGACGAATCGCCCATCGAATATATCGGCGAGACCGGAGTCTACGTGCCGCGACGCTTCTTCAAGGCTATCATATCGCCCTACGCCAACCCGCCGCGCGGCATAGGCTTCATAATGCCCAACGGCAAAGTGGAGGGCGGAATGCAGGCGGCAGCAGTCAGTATCGACAGCATTGAAGCCCTTACCGGCTATGACTTTTTTTCAGCTCTCCCCGACAACATAGAAAACCAGATTGAATCGCAAAATAAATTTCACCAGTGGAGCATAATCCGACCCCGATGACCATCGCAGACGACACCATCTGCGCCATATCCACGCCCCCTGGAGTGGGCGGTATTGCCGTAATCAGAATCTCAGGTTCCGAAGCCATCAAAACAGCCGACAGGCTGTGGCGCGGAAAACCGCTGGCCAAGGCCGCGACTCATACGTGCCATCTCGGCGACATAGTAGATCCTACAAACGGTCAGCAACTCGACCAGGCGGTGGCAACAGTGTTTCGCGCTCCGAAATCGTTTACCGGCGAAGATGTAGTCGAGTTTTCCGTCCACGGCTCGAAATGGATTCAGACGGAACTCATGCGCCTTCTCGTGGACAACGGTTGCCGAATAGCCCGGGCGGGAGAATTCACCCGACGCGCCTTTGCCTCAGGAAAGCTCGATTTGGCCGAAGCCGAGGCCGTGGCCGACGTGATTGCGGCAACCTCGCGAAGTGCCCATCGTCTCGCGGCATCGCAAATGCGCGGAGACTTCTCACGGGTACTCGAATCACTCCGCAACCAGCTGCTCGAACTCGCATCACTGCTCGAACTCGAACTCGACTTCTCGGAAGAAGAAGTCGAATTTGCCTCGCGCGAAAAACTCCTCGCACTCGCCTGCGAAATCCAGACACTCGTCAACCGCCTCGCCGCATCGTTCGCCACAGGTCAGGCTATTAAAGACGGGATTCCCGTAGCAATCGTAGGAGAACCGAATGCCGGAAAATCAACCCTCCTCAACCATCTCCTCTCCGACAACCGCGCAATTGTGAGCGACATTCCAGGAACCACCCGCGATACCATCGAAGACACGATCCAACTCGACGGGACGACCTATCGTTTCATCGACACGGCCGGACTCCGCGACAATCCGGCAGACGAAATCGAAGCCCTCGGCATAGACCGCACAATCAGCAAAATCCGCAACGCACGAATAGTATTGTGGCTCATCGCACCTGATACTCCCGACGACACACTGCTCTCGCTCAACCGCGACATCACCGCCAACATCACTCCCGGTGCCTCCGTCCTGATCATTATCAACAAAATCGACAAGACGCCCGTCAGCGACACCGACGTCAAACGTATTTTAAAGCTTACCGGCAGTGATACCGAACCCTTACGCATCTCAGCACGTACGGGCGAAGGAATAGACCGGCTCACAGCAACAATACGTGAAAACGCAGACCTCGAGAGCGCCGGTACAACCGATGTAATAGTAACGAATTCACGCCACTACGAAGCCCTCCGCGCCGCCTCTGAATCAATATCCCGCGTAATCGCCGGACTCAAAACAGGCCTTTCCGGCGACTTCATCGCCCAGGATCTTCGCGAAACAATCCACCACCTCGGCACCATAACCGGCACCATCACCACCCCCGAAATCCTCCAAACCATCTTCTCCAAATTCTGCATCGGTAAATGATGTAAGTATTAAAACCGATTAAAATATATCACCAAATATCAGAAAGGCGCTCAAAATGAGTGCCTTTCTTTATGTCTGCTTGTCGGCGTTTTAATCGTTTGTGGTCGTTTTCAAGTTATTTTTTCCTCGTTTTTGTACCTCATTTGGCTCTCATCTTCATCGGTTGAAAACCACTCCAGCGAGATGATGGATGATGTTGACTGTAGTTGACTATGATTGACTATAGTTGACTAAAATGGCGAAATGAGTGGAGAAATCATCGACCAAAAACGACGGAAATGGCAACCAGTAAAATCAGAATTGTCAAAATCTGCGAAAGATGCGGAATGGAGTTCCTGGCGCAAAAACAAAGCACCAGATTCTGCTCTCATCAATGCAGTAGAATGGCTTACAAAGATGCCAAACGACTTGAGCGCAAAAGGAACACGGAAGCAAGAGTCAGAACACATGTACAGGAAATAGTTCAATCCGAAATCGGAGATAAAGAACTCCTGACATTTCGTGAGGCCGCAGCATTGCTCGGCATTACTAAACAGGCAATGTACGCCCTTGTTGCGAGAGGATCCATCATTGCGTACAAAATTACAAGTCGATTGTCAAGAATCAGGAAAACGGATATTGACAAAATGCTTGAGAGCAATCCATATATATCCTCCCCTCTCAGGTCAAAAAAGCAGCGTGAGCCTATCACCGAGTTCTATACAACCAAAGAAGTTCTGGAGAAATTCTCCATAAGCAATTCATGGCTTTTCACAGTTGCCAAACGGCAGAACATTCCCAAAGTAACTCAGCATGGCAAAACATACTGGAGCAAGAAACACTGCGACATGATATTCGGCAAAAGGGATACATCTGTTGACGAAATCACCGAATGGTATTCTGTCCCAGAGATTCAGGAAAAATACGGCATGACCTTATCTGCCATCTATTGCCTGGTTTCAAAAGTCGGGATACCTAAGAAGAAAGAAGGCAAGGAGATTCGGTATTCCAAAAAACACTTCGACGCGGCCAAAGGCACGGCAGAGCCCGTGGAATTAGAATGGTACAGCATTGCTGAGGCAACTGAGAAGTTCAACATGTCACGCGACCAACTTTACCATTATATCAAGACCTACAAGGTCAAGAAGAAAATGGTCGGCAAATATTGCTATCTCGCAAAGGACGAAGTAGATGCACTGTTTGAAAACATCTTCACTCCACCTTCAATCTAATCCGGTTGCAAGTTTTTCCAAAGTTGTACCTCAATAACTTACCAACCGGGGAATAACTCCACATATTTGCAGAAAAAAGAAAAACTATGGCTACATGTGCTAAGGTATATCTGCGGCAGAAACCTATAACAAAAGGCCGCCTGTCTCTGTATCTCGATTACTGGCCCGCAGTCCGTAATCCCCATACAGGGCGTCTGTCTCGCCGGGAATTTCTCGGTTTCTATATCTATGCCGAACCGAAGAATGACATAGAAAGAGATTATAATGAAGCAATGCTCACCCAAGGCGAACTCATCCGTTGCCGTCGTCAGGAACAGGTAATCAACAAGCAGTTCGGATTTATGGACCGACATCAGGAGAAGGCAGACTTCCTTGACTACTTCAAGAAGATGTGCAAAGGCAAACCACAGAAATGGGAAATTGTCTATCGTCACTTCGAGATCTTCGTCAAAGGGAAATGCCTCTTTGAAGAGGTGACGGTGGAACTATGCACAAAGTTCCGTGAATACCTTCTGACAGCTAATAATCTGCGCCTGACGCATAGAAAACTTTCACAGAACTCTATCGCCGGTTACTTCTCGACTTTCAGAGGGCTACTGAAAGTAGCTTACAGGGATAAGCTCTTGAAAGAGAACATCAACGACTATCTCGACAAGATAGAATGGGAAGACGTTCAGAAAGAGTATCTAACTCAGGACGAGTTAATAATACTCGCCAAAACGCCCTGCAAGATTGATATTCTGAAAAGAGCCTCCCTGTTCTCCTGCCTCACGGGGTTGCGTATCAGCGATATAGAGAATCTGACATGGAACAATCTCCGCATTGCTCCCGATAAAGGTCCATGCGTCAGAATCAGGACGCAGAAGACCTCCACCGAGGCAATTCTGCCGATAAGCTACGAGGCTCTTGAACTCTGTGGGGAACGAGGTGAAGGCAAGGTCTTCAAGGGGCTGACACGTTCTATGATCAATGTGCCGCTCAAACACTGGATTGAGGCTTCCGGCATCAAGAAGCACATCACGTTCCACTGTTTCAGACATACATACGCCACACTCCAGATTGCCGCAGGAACAGACATTTACACTGTCTCAAAGATGCTGACTCACAAATCAGTCGTAACTACCCAGATATACGCCGATCTCGTATCTTCCAAGAAGCGTGAAACCGTCGATAAGATAAAACTGAAATAGCCCTTATTTGTACCTCGTGTTGAAAAGGATGCCCTTCGGGGTGTCCTTTTATGCGTTAAATATGCTTAATATATCTCGGTATTTGTAAATGTCCGGGCTTGAAAAATTTCAGTTCAAAAGAAATTCATCCAAGGGCTAAATCCTATTTTTTGAATTTCGCTCGCGGCGGATTTCCATTCAGCCGAAATGGATGGAAATATAAATCCCGACGCACTTTATAACAAATCATAACATTGATTTTCAGGGTATTTCTCATGCGTTATTCTATTAGAAAATAACGAACTCATAATTGAAATTAATACATATCGTAAAGATGAAAGCCCCTTATAAATCCCCTTGGACAAGAGCATATCTCACCGTTGTAACGATGTCGGCGCTTGGCATCGGTGTTTCCGATTATACACGAATGATAACGGAAACCTCCGATATTTTCCTTGCTGTCTTTCATACGATATTCGTATTATCACTTGTAAGCGGCACAGGATATCTGATATATCTCATATCCGCCTACTATATAGTTCCTAAATTATGCGGTTCTTGTAACTCAAACGATTCTGACGGGCAGGAAAGCAGGAGACTTCAGACAGCAATTCTCACGGCGACTGATTCAAATAAAAAATCATGTATTATGGATGACATCCTCTCTTATTCATCCCTCACTTTCGAGAGACACTTGTCTGAGAATCAGATTCAGGTTTTGTGTAACAACATTCAGCAACTTGCCAACGGCAAAGATGTGTCGGATGATATTACAGTTAAATTGGACGGGGTCACCTCCAATGACCTGTATCATTTCGGCTGGAATATTGGGAAACGTCTCAAAAGATCCAATATACAGATAGCCTGGTTCCTTAAGGATACCTTCAAGATAATGTTCTCAGATGTCGCCGTTGACACCATCCAGACAAAACTGGCTATCAAGGAAGGGACTTTCACTCTCAAGCTCATACCGCTTGACCAGCCCCTCATACCTCATGTATTCCCGGCTAACGGCTTCTGAAATAAGCAATAAATTCCAACCGCAATCAAGTCTGAAAATTAGAATAATATGGAGAATATGCCCTCATTCGATACTATGCCCAAAATGCTCGCGGAAATGATGGAACAGATGTCCTACATGACCAAAGAACTCACAAATATGTCCAAAAGACTCCAGAGTCAATCCAAAATGATTCCGGCCGAAGGCTTCATAGACCTTGAGACAGCCTGTGAAGTTGTCCATCTGAAGAAGCCGACTATCTACAAGTTGGCTCAGAAAGGTCTCATCCCCCATTATAAGCCGGCCAAAGAATTATTGTTCCGACGATCTGAACTCATTAAATGGGTTGAAGACAGTCGCCGGATAAGCAAGATGAGTCTGGAAGAAATAACCCAGATGATGACAGGCTCAGTAAAACGAAAGCCTAAGAGATGGGATGGCTGAAAACCATTCTTACTGTCTTTCATGGGTCTCAGAGTTTCTCTGAGGCCTTTTTTATGTCCTTACATCTGACCCTGCATTTGGGTCTGCATTTCATTCCGCATTTGACTTTGCATTTGATTTCGCAGTCGGAACCACTTTTAAGATGACAAAGCAGATTGGAATGGTCTTCACATACGGCTTGTCATTGGCATCGCCTGTTATAACAGCGTTTGATGTAGCTGCTCTCGCCATCAAAACTGCCGAAGGCCGCCTCTTAATCCCGATGGGGACAACCTATTGACTTCTTGTTTTCGTATGCGTCTGCTTCAGGCATTCCAAATGGAATTGTCTGACTTCTTAATCTCGAATGACACACTTCTGCTGTCGGCATCCGAGTCCTTTTTTTATAACCGGTCTGGTTGTGCTTCGTCATTGAGTACGGTCGATTGATTTTCTCTTTGCACCATTGAAGTTGGAGGACTGATTGCGCTCTCATGACGGCATGGTCAGGCAGCTTATATAAAGAGGCTGACTCTCTGCAGTATCGGCGTATCCGAGACTGTCTGCGAACCGGAGAGCAGGTATCCCGATTTCTTTCCATGCCCAATTTCCCGGGCGAAGCAAGAGCCAATCATTTTACTGCGCAAAGGTTGTATGCTGCGACATCTTGAAGATGTCCCGTGGACGCTTCCGCAAGGTCGCTCTGCCAATGAACGTGTGAAAAATCTTCCTTTCCATAGGTTCGTGCCTCTCTTATGGCAAGAGTATTGTTTCACACAACCCCCGGCTGCCACTGAAGCCGCACACCCTGAAATGCACATAAAATTAATTTACTCACTTCTAAAAATTTACAGACATGAAGAAAATCAGCAACACCTTCGAACTCTCCGGCTTCATCGCAAACGACGCCCAGATCCGCAACTTCGACACCGCATCGGTAGCCCGCTTCGCCATCTCGGTAAGCCGCGCCGAAAAGAACCAGGCCGGTGAGCCATCATTCAAGTCTGCCCTCATCAACATCGAGGCATGGCGCAAGAACGAGAACCTCGACTCCTTCGACCGCCTCAAGAAAGGCGAGCACATCACCGTAACCGGCTACTTCAAGCCCGAGGAATGGACGGGTACCGACGGCAAGAAAAACCAGCGTGTCGTTCTCGTGGCAATGAAGTTCCACCGTACTCCCGAAATGGAGGAACAGCCTGAGACTTCCGCCAAGAAATCATCCAAGAAGTCGAAGAAAGCCGCCTGATACGGTTCTCCCTCATGAGATTTGCGGTCTCCGGACCGCTTTTCTTTTGCTCAATCCGACCCTGTTATATCATTCTCTGACCTTTATAAGCCATTGCATGAATCCATCCGTAAGGAGTCGCGTGATTTTATGTCGGCAAAGTAAAGGACACCTACGGATACGTCAAGGCCCGACGGCACCGTGCCACGGCATCACCCGTGCTGCTGTGGCAGCCTTGTCTTAATCCTTTCAGGTATCCTTTCTTAAGCCTGTAAAATTTCACGGCAACCCCTCCCGGAAATGAATTAAGAAAAGAGGGAAATAACAACCTAAAAAACGATGTTATAATGACAACAACCGAAATCACCTATCGTGATGAGACCTACACCTGCCGTGTGCTTTCAAGCAATGACGGAGAGCCGCTGATTATCGCCGGTCTTAAACTGCTTGACGCACTTATGCCGTATCCGATGACCGACAACTGCAACGGTTTTGCCGACAAAGAGGCGGAGAAAATTGATGAAGAGATTTTCTTTTATACCAATGAATGTGATTTGAAGCTGGATGATAAAGACCTTACTGAACTGATGAGGGCAAGCAATCCTGACTGGTTCTGACAACTAAAAGAAAAAAGATATGACACGCAGAGAAGAAATAGAAGCCGCCGCTAAAGATATATTCAAGGACAGCGAATATCCTGTCCCAAATATATACAGCTTCATAAGAGGTGCTGAGTGGGCTGACAGGAATCCCTCTCCAGAATGGCATAAATTCACGGATTCCGACTGCAAGCCGGAAAAAGGACAGGTAATAATCCTTGCAATAATCAACATGGAGTTCAAGATTGTCTCTTATGAATTAGTCCGCTACGACCCGATGATACATTATTCTGGCAATGATAATGTCCGTTGGCTGGCTGTCCCGGAGTTATAAATCAAGCATTATATGGTATGGCGGCGTGCATACTGCCATGCCTTTTTTGTTTTATGCCGCCTACCTCTTATAGTGTCCATGCCCCAGTACCCTTTATATCATTTTAAGGTCTTCTTTACAGCTTCGCCCCAACCACGGCATACACGCGGATTACTTTGGGCAAGAGTCTTTCACGGCAATGCTATATTGCCAGGAAAGACACTCGCCTGTCAAAGCGGATGGCCGAAAAATGTCGCTCAGACTCGCTTGCAGGAAAGCATAGGTTACGCTACTCTCCACTTATGCTTATCCTTACAAGTTCCCTTGACCGACACTCTTCCTGACAGCCATCCTATAATCCGCACTGATATGCCTTCCCTCCCTTCCTTACTTTTTTATTCATAGTCAGCCTATTCTATACTGGGTCAGGTTTTCCATTATAATAACCGAGCTTTTTTAGATCGGAGTTTTATCAAGTGCCATCCGAAAGGGAGCCGTCGATTTTTATATCGGCGAAGTTAAGGCCGCTCGTGGATATGCCAAGGCCCGGCGGCACGTGCCACGGCATCACATGTGGTGCTGTGGCAGCCTTGTCTCAATCCACCGTTTCACGTCCTTTGTGATTTGCCGAAAAAAATTGATTCGGTCCCTTACGGAAACGGAACTTTTAAGAAAGGGAAAAAATCAATCGCTTCACAGAAAACATAACATTAATCTTTAAGCATCAACGAAAATGGAAGCTAACAACACCAACGCCAACAACGGCAAGAAGAACATCATCAACTCAACCGTAGTCAGCGGCTTCGTAGCCACCGCGCCGAAAATCACCACCTGCACCGAGGCAAGCGTTATCCACTTCGCTCTCGCAGTCAGCAACCGCGTTACCAACAAGGCGACAGGAGAGGTTACACGCCAGTCCTCACTTATCACAGTCGAAAAGTGGGCGAAGAATACAAATCTCTCATCATTCGATGCTATCAGAAAGGGCATCCTCGTTGAAGTCAAAGGGTACCTCAAACCTAACGAGTGGAAAAACGCCGAGGGCGAAAGCCGACACCGTATTGTTCTCGCTGCAAGAAGCGTGAAGCCCATTGCGAAACCGGCATCAATGATGGAACCGCAACCTGAAGCCATCGCTTCCTAATCCGAAGTCTCAACCATGTCCGAGGCTCACTCTCCGAGCCTCGGATAAACATTACAGCGACATGGAAGATTTTGAGGACAGTGTAATCGGATGCTTCTGCACTCTGCTTGACAGTTGGCGAGACCATGATTGCGGAGAAATCGTTGAGGATTCCGGGAACCAATATGTAGTGCGACTGACATCAGGACAACAAATTACCCTGAGCCATGATGATGTAATCATCTGCGACTGAACCGAAAACGGCAATCCGTCCTAAATGAACCGATTGCCGTTTTGACAGTCGCACTAACCTGTTATACTTTGTGCTTCCATTTTTAAGACACCAGCACCAACCTCTTATAGTTCCCCTTATAATGTAATAAATTATGCTACCATTATAAGAATTAAGCCGATGGCCCGGGAGGGCTGCCGGTGATTCTGCGGCAAAGTTGGAGGCCGGGGCAAATGTCAAATCGGGGCCGAAGGTCACGGCTTCGCTGTGAATTTGCCTCATTGCCCCTTGCGCCTCCCCTGGAATGCCTGAAATCTTAAGACAGCCCTCCGGCGGACCAAACGGATCTAACGGGAGGGAAAGAAAAATCAGATATATGGCATACAACAAACACAAATCATTTGAGGAGAATGTCAAGGCGATAGAAACCGCACTGACCGTCCTCTCGCAGAAGCGAAAGGCTACCGAGCCGGAGAAAGAAACAATGTCGCTCTATTCGGGCTTCGGAGGTATCAAAGAGGTGCTGAACATCGGTACTGAAAAGCCAATCCCTCAAAGCATGGAGGCAACGGCAAACCGACTGTTGACCGTCCTCGGCAGTTTCCCGACCGACAAACCCCAGTGGTGCGACACAACCATTGACAGCATCAAGACATCGGTACTGACCGCATTTTACACCCCTACATTTATAATAAACGCAGTGGCACGGCAGATACAGTCCACGTTCAAGACGCACGGACTTAAGATGCGCACATTCCTTGAACCGAGCGCAGGCATCGGCGGCTTCCTGCCTGTCGCCATGAACGGCACCAAGTCTTACGCTTTTGAAAAGGACACGCTCACAGGCATAATCCTCTCCCTGCTCAACGATGATACCGAGACCTATACGGCAGGGTTTGAGAGTATCGGGGAACAACGGCTTGAGCATACATATTTTGATGTAATAGCCTCAAACATACCATTCGGCAATTTCCGTGTGTTCGACGCAGCCCTGTGGAAGAAAGGCGGCATACATGAACAGTCCACCAAGACCATACACAACTACTTTTTCGTAAAGGCAATGGAACTGCTCAACGAGGGAGGACTGCTTGCCTTCGTTACATCGAGGGGGATAGCCGACACTCCCGGCAACAAGTTCGTGCGCGAGTATCTTGTGAACAACGCCAACCTCATAAGCGCGGTACGCCTCCCCGACAATATCTTCATGCAGACAGGCGGTATCGAGGTCGGGAGCGACCTGCTCATATTCCAAAAGGACACAGCCAAATCCGGCCCCACATCAAGGGAGGCGATGTTTCTCCAGACCTCAAAGGAAAAACACGGCGAGGAAAATACGGAACCCTCAAACCGTCTTTTCACCATGCCGAAAACAACACTGTCAACCGACAGCCGCATTGTGAAAAACCAATACGGCAAGCTGACACGCAGGTATTCATGGTCGGGCGGCGAGGCTTCAATGGCTGACTATCTCGCAGCCATACTGAAATATGATTTTGACCGCAATTACAGGCCGGGGCTTTTCTCCAATCCGGGAATTGGCAGACAGGCGCAGATGTCGCTTTTCGGAGATTTGGACATCGCGTCGGCAAAAGGACGGCGTGGCTATACCGGCGAAATGCCCGCATGGTTCAAAGAGGGCGCACTGGTAGTGTTCGAGGGTCAGGTGGGAACGCTTGAATACCGCAAGTCAAGCCATTATGAAGATATTGCCGTCGATTTCGTGCCTGTTGACAACGGAAGCGTGAACATCGAGAGGGCAAACGACTATATACCGTTAAGGGGTGTCTATTTTGAACTTTCCAACAAGGAGAGGGAGGAAAAGACCGAGCAAGCGGAATTAAGGGAGCGACTGAACAGCCTTTATGACGCTTTCACAGCCAAATGGGGCTTCTTCCACGATAACGACAACAAGGAATTTATCTCTCTTGACAGCCTCGGAAACGAGGTGCTGACACTTGAAATGGCTGTCGGCAGGGAGATTTACAAATCCGACATCATGCGTGAGCCGGTGGCTTTCAAAAAGACGGACACATCGGTGAGGCTTCTACCCATGGAAGCACTTGCAAGTTCGCTGAACTATCACGGTCAGGTCAACATCGACTATATGTGCAAGACCGCAGCAATGACCGAGGACGAAATCACCGAAGCACTCAAGAACGAGATTTTCTACAACCCCGTTACAGACCGTTGGGAGCATAAAGGCCGTTTCATCGGCGGCGACATCGTTACCAAACTGCGTGATGTTTCCGAACTGCTTCCGTTCCTTGACGAGCGCAAGAGGTCTTTTGCCGAAATTTCCGCAAAGGCACTTTCCGATGCGTTGCCCGAACCTGTGCCGTATGAGGAACTTGACATAAACATGGGAGAAAGGTGGATTGACCCGAAACTATACGCCTCTTTTGCGTCATATCTTTTCGGGGTGGATGCCGAACTGATGTACTTTGACATAAACGACACCTACCTGCTCCGGCTCACGGGATATTCAGCCGTCGCCTACAACACTTATTCCGTAAGGAACTGCAACGGCGAGGATATGTTTGTCTATGCGCTACAGGACACCGTACCCGAATTTACAAAAGAGGTGTATGTCAACGGCGAAAAGACCCGTGTAGCCGATGAAGATGCCATACAGGAGGCAGCCGCCAAGATACAGGAGATACGTTCCACGTTCCGTGACTGGCTCGACCGTCAGCCCCTGCCTGTCCGTGACCGGCTTGTAGCCGAATACAACAGCCGCTTTAACTGCTATGTGCGCCCGTCCTACGACGGATCGGCTCAGACTTTTCCCGGCCTTACATTGGAACATTTTCCATACGACAGCCTATATCCATCCCAAAAGGATGCCGTGTGGATGATAAAGCAGAACGACGGAGGCATCTGCTGGCATGAGGTAGGTGCCGGAAAGACAATGATAATGTGCATCGCAACATACGAGATGAAGCGTCTCGGCATCGTCAACAAGCCTATGATTATCGGGCTCAAGTCCAACGTGCATGAGATAGCAGACACTTTCCGCAAGGCATATCCCATGGCAAAGATACTCTATCCCGGACGCGAGGATTTCACGCCTGCAAACCGCAAGGAGATTTTCTCGCAGATAAAGAACAACAACTGGGATTGCGTGATACTGACCCATGACCAGTTCGCAAAGATACCGCAGTCGCAGGAAACAATGGCAGCAATCTTCCGTGAGGAACTTGCCGATGTCGAGCGTTGCCTTGAGGTTCTCGAGAACTCCACCATGCGCTACCGCAGCTCAAAGATGCAGACAGGGCTTGAGAAACGGCAGGAGAACCTGACCGCCAAACTCGCCGAATTGCGTTACGACATAGACCAACGCAAAGACAACGCACTGGATTTCAACACTATGGGAATAGACCATATTTTTGTAGATGAATGTCATGCGTTCAAAAATTTAATGCTGCAGACACGCCATACAAGGGTTGCGGGCATCGGAAACACCAAAGGCTCACAAAGGGCGATGAACCTGCTTATTGCAATCCGTGACATTCAGAGGCGCACAGGCCGTGACCTCGGAGCCACATTCCTGTCAGGCACGGTTGTTGTCAACGCTCTTACCGAGCTGTATGTGATGTTCAAGTATATGCGTCCGCAGGAACTCAAGAAACAGCGGATAAGCTGCTTCGATGCGTGGGCGGCAATATACACCGAGAAAAAGGCGGATTACGAGCTTGATGTCACCGGCAATATCAAGCGCAAAGAGCGTTTCCGTTCTTATATAAAGGTGCCGGAACTTGCCTCATTCCTCCGTGAGATAACGGATTACCGCACAACGGACATGATTAACCTCGATGTTCCCGAAAAGAACGTGCGCTTTCTCTCCAATCCCCCGACAATCGAGCAGGAAGAAATGGCAGGGAGGCTTGTATCATTCGCCAAATCGGGAGAATGGGCTGACCTCGGTCTCGATATGCCCGAACCCGACAATCTCGACAAGGCGAAAATGCTTATAGCTACAAATGTAGCGAGGAAAATGGCTCTTGACATGAGGCTTCTCGGCGACAAGTTCAGCGATGACCCCGGCAACAAGGCTTCGATATGCGCAAGGACAGTCTATGAATACTATGTGCGCTCAAACGCCAACCGTGGCACACAGTTCATTTTCAGCGACCTTTCCACCTATAAACCCGGCGAGTGGAATATCTATCAGGACATCAAGGACAAACTTGTGGCTCTCGGAATACCATCGGAAGAAATACAGTTTATCCAGTGCGCCAAGACCGAGAGGGCGAGGAAGAAACTGTTCGCCGACATGAACAGCGGCAGGGTGCGTGTGCTTTTCGGCTCCACAACTATGTTAGGCACAGGCGTTAACGCCCAGGAACGTGCCGTGGCGGTGCATCATCTTGAGATACCGTGGCGGCCGGCCGACATGGAGCAGCGTAACGGCAGGGCTGTCCGCAAGGGAAACACAGTGAAACTGTGGGGTGGAAACACCGTTGACATCGTTATTTACGGAACGGAGAAAACTCTTGATGCCTACAAGTTTAACCTATTAAAGAACAAGCAGATGTTCATAAATCAGATTAACAACGGCACCATTGCCGTGCGACGTATCGACGAGGACGGCATGGACGAGGAAAACGGCATGAACTTTGCCGAGTTCGTGGCAATCCTTTCCGGCAACACCGACCTTTTGAAAAAGGCGAAGCTCGACAACAGGATTATGCAGCTTGAAAAGGAACAGGCCATATTCAAGAAAGAGAGAGGCCGTGCGGAGCGCAAGATGTCGGACAATCAGACAGCCATTGCAGCAGCAGAGGATATGATTGCCAAAATGAATATGGACTACCTCTGTTTTGTTTCACGGAAAGATGATGCCGTAGTAACCCTCGTATCCGGCACTTTTGCCACACCGCAGGAAATCGGGCGAGAACTTCACCGGATATCAAAGTCTTACCGGGGAACGGAACACAAAGCCATCGGTTCTTATATGGGTTTGCCCATGACGGTAAGGAGCGAGTTTAATATTGCCGATATGTTCGAGCGCAACATCTTCTTCATCGAGGGAGCAAGCGGACTCAAGTACCGATGCTCCCAATCGGGAGCGTTGCCCCTCTCATTCGTGGAAGCCGCCGCATATCCCTACACTGTCATGGAACGTATGCCTGCCCGGATAGCTGAAAAAGAAAAGGATATAACGAGACTACGGGAGGAAATTCCGGTGTTGGAGGAAATCATAGGCCGCAGATGGCCTAAAGCCCCGGAGCTTGAAACTCTCAAGGCTCAATGCCGGGAGTTGCAGCAGAAGATTGAGGAAGACCTCAAAAATGCCGAAAAAGGCATATCGCTGTCCGACGGTATCTCACCAGACAAGCCGACAATTACCGAGGAAGCGGCCTGACATCACCATATATCTGACTTTTATTCCCTGTCCGGTTGTGAAACCAGGCAGGTTTTTTTACGGTATTATGACATTGAACTGCGGTGGCGCAACTGCCTCTTTTAACACATAGCCTTTTCAAAAAAAATGTTTTATACCCTTTTTTAGCCTTTTTGTTTTCTTTTATACCGCTGCTCCCCGACCCGGCATACGCGTGGCTGACTTTGAGCGAGAGACGGACTCGGCAATATTTCATGTTGCCCTGCCCGACACTCGCTTTCAAAGCGGTAATCCGAAAAATGCCTGTCGGCCTCGAAGTCAGTACAGGCATAGGTTCCGTTTCCCTCCACTTACGCCCGTACTTCCATATCTTCGTTGACCGGCAATTTCACTGATGGCTTACCTCTCATCCACACATGGATGCCTCCCGCCCTTCTTCCCCTTCTATTGACAGGTTCCTTTTATATCGCGGATCAACTCCCTGAGCACCTGTTTCAGATATGCCGGGACATGCCGGTACACTTATATCCATCTCCGGAAACAGTTATATCCTGTATGGCTTTACAGATGCCGTCCGTGACGGTTGCCGTGATTTTTGAATCGGCAAAGTTAAGGCCGCTCGTGGATATGCCAAGGCCCGGCGGCAGCGTGACGGGGCTTC
>ERZ1673743.956-NODE-956-length-36300-cov-10.686329_pt1 | contig 36300 bp, 16 predicted proteins | sample MGYA00580197_ERZ1673743 | MGnify/ENA primary metagenome ERZ1673743 (study PRJEB41218, sample SAMN15661795) | gut metagenome | host: Homo sapiens | place: Canada: London | collected 2015-08-20/2019-03-30 | study: EMG produced TPA metagenomics assembly of...
CGCATGCGGATGACGGTCTGTTCGCCGAAGACCTCCTTGGCGAAGTAGAGCAGCGACTGCTTCATGTCGGCGAACGAGACGCCCTCGTCGATGTAAAGTCCTTCGATCTGGTGGAAGATGCAGTGCGCGCGGTACGAAATGGCCTCGTTGCGGAACACACGGCCCGGGCAGATGACGCGGATGGGCGGTTTCTGACGCTCCATCGTGCGGACCTGGATCGACGAGGTGTGCGTGCGCAGCAGGATGTCGGGGTCCTTCTCGATGAAGAACGTGTCCTGCATGTCGCGCGCCGGGTGCTCGGGCGGGAAGTTCAGGGCCGAGAAGACGTGCCAGTCGTCCTCGATCTCGGGTCCGTCGGCCACGGTGTAGCCCAGCCGCGAAAAGACCTCGACGATCTGGTTTTTCACCAGCGAGATCGGGTGGCGCGAACCGAGGTGCTCGGCCGTGCCGGGGCGCGTCAGGTCGCCCGACGACGAGGCCTCGTCGGCCGCGGCGTTCTGCAACTGCTCGCGCAGCGCGTTGATGCGCTCCGTGGCCTCGTTTTTGAGACGGTTCAACTGCTGGCCCAGTTCGCGTTTCAGTTCGGGGGCTACCGTCTTGAACTCCTCCATCAGGGCGGTCAACTCGCCTTTCTTGCCGAGGATCCGGATGCGGAACTCCTCGATTTCGGCGGCGGCTTTCGGCTTAAACTCCTCGACACGTCGCAGGAGTTCATTGATTTTGTCAGTCATATTTTGATCGTGTTTCTTTTTTGTCTACTTTTGAACGACATCGTAGTAACGTGCAAAGTTATAAAAAAATTGAGATATGTTGCGTAAAATCGGCTCATTTGTCGGGATGCTGCTGCTGGCGGCGCTCCCTGCTGCGGCCCAGAAGGTAGGGGTCGTGATGAGCGGCGGCGGCGCGAAGGGGCTTTACCACATCGGCGTCCTGGAGGCGCTCGAAGAGAACGGCGTGCCGATCGACTATGTGGCCGGGACCTCGATGGGCTCGATCATCGCCGCGATGTACGCCGCAGGATATTCCCCGGCCGAAATGCGTGCGATCGTCAACTCGGGGGTGGTCAAGGAGTGGGTCTCGGGGCGCATCGACCCCAACAAATACATGGCCTATTACCGGCAGGTGGGGAGCAATCCCGCGTTTTTGAGCCTGCGCATCGACGTCGAGAGTCCCTCCGGGAAGCGGCTGCGCGTACCCCGGAACCTGATCTCCTCGACGCAGATCGACATGGCCCTCACGGAGCTGTTCGCTCCGGCGACGGCCGCTGCGGACGGTGATTTCGACCGCCTGATGGTTCCGTTCCTCTGTGTGGCCAGCGACCTGAACCACCGCGGGCCGGTGGTCCTGCGCGAGGGGGATTTGAGCGAGGCGGTCCGCTCGTCGATGTCCATTCCGCTGGTGTTCAAGCCGATGGTGAAAGACTCGATGCTGCTCTACGACGGCGGCATCTACGACAACTTCCCGTGGAAACCCCTCGACGAAGATTTCCGGCCCGATCTGATCGTCGGCTCGATCTGCACCGAGGGCAACACCCCGCCCAGCGAGGAGAGCAACATCATGGACCAGGCTTTCATGCTGGCCATGCACGATACCGACTACACGCTGCCCGAGGAGCGCAGCGTCACGATCCGCCGCGCCGTGGGGGTCAACATGCTCGATTTCGACCAGGCCGAGGCGATTATGAACGCAGGTTATGAGGACGCCGTGGCAGCCATGCCGCAGCTGTTGGAGAAAGTCGCCGAACGCCGCGACTCGGCCTACTACGCCGGGCGTCGCGAGGCGTTCCGCGCCAAGTGTCCGCCGCTGGTCTTCGACGACTACAAACTCGAAGGGCTGAAGCGCGCCCAGCGGGAGTATATCCGCGATTTCGTGCAGGTGGACCGCCGCACGCCGGGCATTCAGCGGCCGATGGGCTTCGAGGAGCTGAAAGACAATCTCTTCGAGGTGCTTGCCGGCGGCGATTTCACGATGGACTTCCCCACCGTGCGCTACGACTCCGTCCGGGAACGTTATTCGTTCGAGGCCAAGTTCGGCACGCGGCCCAATTTCAAGATCATCCTTGGGGGAAACATCTCCTCGACGGCCTTCAACCAGGCCTATATCGGCATCAATTACAAGAACATCGGCCGCGTCGCGCAGCAGTTGGGCGCAGACCTCTACCTGGGGCCGATCTACACCTGGGGAGCGATCGGAGGCCGGACGGATTTCTACGCGTGGAAGCCGATATTCCTCGACTATTCCTACAATTTCGCGGTCCGGAATTTCCGCCACGGCTATTTCGGCAACGTCACCAAGGTCCGCAACGCCCAGCAGGTCAAGAACAGCGAGAGCTTCTTTTCGACGGGCGTGGGGATGCCGTTGACCCACCGCAGCCTCCTGACGCTGCGCGCCAACGCCGGACACGTCAACTACCGCTACGATTCGGACGTGCTGTTCGCCGACGACACCGACCATTCGCGCTTCTCGTTCTTCGGCCTGCGGGCCGGGGTCGCCCGCAATACGCTCGACAAGTTCCTTTATCCCCGCCGCGGCTCCGAACTGCATCTCTCGGCCATCTATGTCGCCGGACGCGACAAATACCAGCCTTACGATGCGAAAGACTTCATTTCGCGCGAAACCCGACAGTGGTTCGGAGGGCGTTTTTCGTGGGACAAGTTCTTCGATGTGCCGGGCGTCAGCTGGTTCTCGTTCGGTTTGAACGTCGATGCCGTGTGGACCAACCACCCGCGGTTCCGGACCGAATCCGCGACCCTGATGTCGATGCCCGACTATGCGCCCGTGCCGCATGCCCGGATGATCTACATGCCCGATTTCCGGGGCAAACGCTTTGCGGCGTGGGGCCTGATGCCGACCTTCGACCTGCTGCCCAACTGCTTTTTCCGGACGGGGTTCTACACCATGTTCCGTGAAAAACGGGACTTCAACCCCCTGAAGAATCCCGACGAGCGCTGGCATTATATCGCCGAGGCGTCGCTGGTCTACCACACGCCGATCGGTCCCGTGAGCCTCGCGCTGACGAAATACGACCTGAAAAACTGGCGCAACATGTACCTGACCTTCAATTTCGGGTATGCGATTTTCGCCCCGAAAGGGACGTTCTATTGATCGCGAGGCCGGTTTCGCCCTCCTGTAAAAACGATGCCCGGATGCACATGCTGCATCCGGGCGTCGTTCATTCAGCGATCAGGGCCGGCGAGTATCCGGGGTCGATCTCCATCCGGCAGCCGCCCTCGACGGGGCGGAAACGCACGTCGGTGATATACATTTCCCGCGGATGGATCGCGCCTTTGCTTTTGTGGGCATGGAAAACGATCTTCAGGTTGCCCGCCTTGTCCCGGAACAGGGCGCTGTGCCCGACGCCGACCAGTTCGCCGGGATTCTGCAACAGCGGATTGCGGTCGTATTTGGTCTAGGGGCCCAGCGGCGAGTCGGCCGTGGCGCAGCCGATGCCGTAGAAGGGACTTTCGTAGCTGTTGGCCGAATAGGTCATGTAGTAAGTGCCGTTCCGCCGGATCACGAAGCAGCCTTCGTTGACGCGGGGCCAGACCTTTTCCCACTCCTGCGAAACATGGATGCAGGGGCGCATCGTCTCTTTTTTCAGCGTCGTGCAGTCGTCTTCCAGCTCGACGACCCAGATATTCAGCCCGTCGTTGAACCGGTCGAAATACATGTACGCCCGGCCGTCGTCGTCGATGAACAGCGTGTTGTCGATGCACTTTTCATCGGCGATCATCGGTTGCCGATTCTCCTGTACGAAAGGACCCAGCGGCGAGTCGGAGGTGGCGACGCAGATGTGCTCTTCGGCCGTGAAATACATGTAGAATTTGTCATTCAGCCGATAGACCTCGGGCGCCCAGAACCATTTTTCGCCCCAGACATCCGTGCGGTGCAGGGCCAGTCCGTCGCGGGCGTTGCCTTTGGCCCTCTCCCACGTGGAGAGGTCGTGGGATGTCCACACCTCGATGCCGCTTCCGGCGCCTGTGCCATAGGCGTAATACACCCCGTCGTAAAGCAGGATGAAAGGATCGGCCAGGGGCACTTTTCGGAGGTTTTGCGCCGCACAGCAGGCGATGGCGAACAACGTCGCGATTAATGGAAGCAATCGTTTCATAGGTCGTAAGATTTAAGGTTGGGACCGGGGATGAGGGCCGCGGACGAACGGGCTTCGGAGTCTCCGGACCCTGCAAAGATAGGTGTCCGGCCCGGCGCAAAATGGAAAAATATTTCCATAATGTATAACTCTTTGATCAATTGCGGCCCATCGGGTGGCGGCATGGCTGAAAATCGGATAAAACGAATAATTTTGTCGGAGTACGCGCCAAATGGCATTTTACGACGGATTCAAACCATTCAAATAACCTGTATGAAAAAACTGCTCATCTTCTTCCTGCCGGCGATCCTGCTCGGATGCGACTCGCCTGCATATCGTAATCCGCTCGACGTTGCGTTCGGCGACCCGTTCATCCTCCACGCCGCTGACGGAAAATTCTATATGTACGGAACGAGCGGCGACATCCGGGGTTTTCGCGTCTGCGTCTCGGACGACCTCGTTACCTGGCAGAAGGGCGATGTCGTCTACGACGGCAATGCCTCGGCATGGGGAACCGACTGCTTCTGGGCGCCCGAAGTGTATGAACGCGACGGCCGCTATTACCTGTTTTTCAGTGCCAACTGGCGGCATAACCCGAACGGCGACCTCGAAACGTTCCGCATCGGGGTGGCGGTTGCCGATTCGCCGTCGGGTCCCTTTTCCGACTTGTATGACCGTCCGGTGTTCGATCCCGGCTATCCGGTGATCGACGCCAACGTATTGTGGGACGATGACGGCCGGGTGTATCTCTATTATTCGCGCTGCTGTTACAAGCATCCCGTCGAAAGCGAGCTTTCGGCGTGGGCGCGCGACAAGGGGCTTTTCGACGAGATCGAGGAGAGCTGGGTGTACGGTGTGGAGATGAAGCCCGATTTCAGCGGCGTCATCGGCGAGCCGGTCGCTCTGCTGACGCCCCCGCAGTCTGCCTCCGACCCGCAAACCGGGTGGGAGAGCCGTTCGGTCACCGCCGGAGAGGTCAACCGGCGCTGGACCGAGGGGTCGTACGCCTTCAAGGAAAACGGGACCTATTACATGATGTATTCCGCCAATTTCTACGGCGGGCAGCATTATGCGGTGGGCTATGCTACGGCCGGTTCGCCGCTGGGTCCCTTCGTGAAATCGTCGGACAATCCGGTCCTCGAGAAGAATGCGGACAAGGGCGGCGAGGTCACGGGAACGGGGCACAATATGGTTCTGAAGCTTCCCGGCGGCGGGATGTACTGCGTCTACCACGGCCGGACGGCCCCGACGGGCGATGCGCGCATGGTCTTCATCGACCCGATGGAGGTGACCGAAGACGGTCGTCTGAAGGTCTTCGGCCCGACCACCTCGCCCCAGCCCGTGCCCGTGTGGACAAAGGGCCTGTGAGGGGGCGGCTTTCCTGCGAATCGGCGGGGCGTTCCGTTCTCCGGGTGACTGCGGCCTGATACGGACAGAGCTGTAACTTTTCAGGTTACAGCTCTGTCCTTTAATGGGAGCGGGGATCAGTCCGTCAGCGTCAGTTTCACCTTTTTGTCCTTTACGAGGATGAAGTAGTCGCCCGGTTCGAGGAACCGGTTGCCGTCGCCGTCCGTGAAACTCAAATCCTTTTCGGGGTCGATCTCGAACCGGAACGTGCGGGTCTCGCCGCGGCGGATCGGCTGTTTCTCGAAGTGTTTCAACTCCCTGACGGGGCGTGAGATGCGGCACACAGGGTCCGATATGAACCAGTGAACCGTCTCGGCGCCGTCCATGCCGCCCGTGTTGGTCACGGAGACCTCGACCGTCACCTTTTCCCCGCGGCGCAGCGTGGTTGCCGACGGGCGCAGGTCGCCGTATTCGAACGTCGTATAGCTCAGGCCGTGCCCGAATTCATAGAGCGGCGTGCTGGGGATGTCCTGATATTTGCCCTGATGGGTGCGGCCGCTCTGGCGGCGGTTGTAGTAGATCGGAATCTGGCCCGTCGAGCGGGGGAACGTCATGGCGAGGCGTCCCGAGGGGTTGATCCTCCCCGACAGAATTCCCGCCAGGGGGTTTCCGCCCCGGATGCCGGGCTGCCACATCTGCACCATGGCCCCGCAGAGGGGTTCGAGGCGGCACAGCTCCAGCGGCCGGCCGCTGGACAGAACCAAGACCAGCGGTTTTCCGGTCTGGGCCAGTTCGGCGGCCAGCTGCTCCTGGATTTCGGGAAGCGCGATCGTCGAGCGCGAGGCGTTCTCGCCGCTCCACTGCTTTTTCTCCCCGAGGCAGAGGACCACCACGTCGGCAGCCGCGGCCGCGGCGACAGCCTCACGGAATCCGGAGCGGTCCTCGCCGTCGAAGTCGCAGCCCCGGGCGTAGAGCAGTTCGGCGCGGCCCCGGTATTCGTTTTCCAGCCCGGCGAAGAGGCTCACCGCGTCCTCTTCGCGGCCGTGTGCCGACCACGCGCCGAGCAGGTGCAGCCGGTTCTGCGCCATCGGGCCGATGACCGCGATGCGGCGGGCGGCTTTCAGCGGCAGCGTGTTGTTCTCGTTTTTCAGCAGCACCATCGACTCCTCGGCGAGCCGCTCGGCGACGGCGAGGCTCGCGGGAAGCAGGAACCGGTCCGTCTCCTCCGACTCCGGGGTGTAGGGGCGTTCGAACAGCCCGAGCCGGAATTTCAGCCGCAGAACGCGCCGCACGGCCTCGTCGAGTTTCTCCTGCGAGACCTTGCCTTCGCGGACCAGGGCGGCCAGATGGGCGTCGTAACAGCGGTTCATCATGTCCATTTCGACACCCGCGTTGAAGGCCTTTTCGGCGGCCTCCTTCCGGTCGGCGGCCACGCCCTGCGAGCGCAGCTGCTCGATGGCGGCCCAGTCCGAGACGACGAATCCGTCGTGCGCCCAGCGCTCCTTGAGCACCTCGGTCAGGATGTAGGGATTGGCCGTGCCGGGCGTTCCGCTGATGTCGTTGAAGCAGCTCATCACCGTAGCGGCTCCGGCCTCGATGCCCGCCTGGTAGGGCGGCATGTAGGTGTCCCAGAGCGTCTGACGCGAGATTTCGGTGTAGACGTAGTCGCGGCCGGCCTCCGAGGCGCCGTAGCCGACGAAATGCTTGAGGCAGGCGGCCACGCGGCGGGAGTCGGCGAGGTTGTCGCCCTGGTAGCCTTCGACCGCCGCCACTCCGTAGACGGCGTTGGCGTAGGGGTCCTCGCCGTAGCCCTCCGAGACGCGGCCCCAGCGGCCGTCGCGCGCCACGTCGATCATCGGCGAGAAGGTCCACTCGACGCCCGACATCCGCGCCTCCTGTGCGGCCACTTCGGCGGCCTGCTTCACCAGTGCGGGATTCCACGAGCAGGCCTGGGCCAGCGAAATGGGGTAAGTGGTGCGGAAGCCGTGGATCACGTCGTAGCCGAACAGCACGGGGATTCCGAGCCGCGACTGCTCGATGGCTTTTTTCTGAAGCCGGTTGCGCAGTCCGGGCGAGGTGTCGAAGTAGATGAGCGAGCCGATCTCGGCGGGAATCTTGTCCACCGGATCGGCCACGTTGTTGGCGTTGTCGTTGCGGCCGAGCGTGTACTGGTTGAGCTGCATGACCTTCTCTTCGAGGGTCATCCGCGACAGCAGGTCGCTGACGCGCTCTTCGACGGGGCGTCCGGCGTCCTTGTAGGCGGGCTTTCCGCTCCCGTTCCGGGCCTGCGCCCCGAGGGCGGCGGCCAGCAGCAGAGCGATAACGGTTATTTTTTTCATAGGTTGTGCTTGTTATTTGAACACGGGTTTGTCCGAGAGGCGCATCGTTGCGCCGGGGTCGTTGTTTTTGAGGTCGAAAACCACGATGCGGTTCCCCTTTTCGGCGAGGATTTCGGCCGGAATGAGGATCGACTGCTGTTTCTCCTCGTCCCAGAACGAGCCGAGGTAGTGGCCGTTGATCCACACCTCGCCCATGCCCCATCCCGACACGTCGAGGTAAACGGCTCCTTCGTGCGCCGCACGGTCGAACTGCCCGCGCCGGAAACAGGGCGTGTTGCACGGGCCGAGGGCTTCGAACTCGAGGGTTTCGGGATCGGTGTCGCGCACTTCGAGCGGGGTGATCGTCCAGCCGGCGATCGTTTCGCCGCCGAGGCGGGCTTCGCCGAAGAGTCCTTTCGAGTTGTCGAGAATCTCCGGGCCGTAGGTGATGCGGCCGATGTTTTCGACATAGAGCTGCAATGTGTGCCGGCCGGGTTCGGCCTTCAGAGTCAGCGTTTTGCGGTTGTCGGTCAGGGCTCCCTGAAACACGCCGTCGAGGTAAACCGCGGCATAGTCCCGCACGTTCTCCAGTTCGAGCGCGGCCTCCCCTGCGGGAACGGTGATTGCGGCCTGGTAGAGGACGTATCCGAATTCCACCCCCACATCGCCCATAGGAAGCAGTTCGTCGGACTCGCAGACCTCGCCGTAAATCTGCGTCAGAGGGGCGTATTCGGTCATTTTCAGTTCCTGCGCCCCTGCCCGGAACAGGCCGGGCAGCAGGCAGCAGAGCAGTAGACAGATCTTGTTCATAATCGTGCGGTTTTAGCGCATGAAGGAGGTGATGAACGACTCGTCGAGTGTGACCTCGGGAGCGAAACGGTCGCTGCGGACGTAGCGGTCGATGCTTTCGAGCAGCTGGCGCGTGGCGGGGCGCTGGTCCATCTTCTTTTTCGTGTCGACCGCCAGAACGAGCAGTTTGCCGCCGCTGACGCGGGCCTCGAAGCCGATGCCGAGTTTCTCGTTGTTGTCGAAGCTGTCGATCACCTGGATGAAGGGCCGCAGCTGGCGCGGGGTCTGCTGCATCTCGATCACCTTGGCGTTCTCCAGAATGTCCCACCACTGCCAGTCGGTGTGGTATGAGGTCGGGAAGTCGGCGAACACGGGTTCCTCGGCGTGAATCAGACAGCCGATGGTCATCGGCGCCCAGGCGAACATGATCGGGTTCCAGAAATGGTTGTGGAAGGTCGATTTGCGCCCCTTGACCTTGTTCGGCGCGGGGGTCAGGACGACTTTCTTCCCCGCGGCGAGGTACTGTTTGGCCTGCTCGCCGAACTCCGTCGTGTAGAGCACCTCCGTATCCGACTGCATCAGCTGTGCGTTGCGCGGATAGACCCAGATGTCCCAGCTGTTGCTTGTCTTTTCACCGACGTTCAGGTGCACGGTCAGCTTCTGCGGGCCTCGCACCTTGCCGAGCGGAGCGGAGAACTCCCCGACGGGGAACACGCCGTCGGTGCCTACGGTCTGCGATTTCAGACTGCCCTTGGCGATGGCTTTCCCGCTGCCGTCGGTGATCGACCAGCGGATTTTCGCATTTTTGAGCGCCGCCGCGCCGAAGTTGTAGACCTCGGCCTTTGCCGTGAAGGTTTCGTCTTCGAACCAGGCGCTTTTCGGGTAGCGGAGCAGCGCCACGGTCGGCGCGCAGAAGGCCCGCCAATCCTCGGGCGTCACCAGTCCCTTGGAGTCCCAGAACGGATCGAGCACACCCACCGGGGCGTAACCCTGGCCCGGGAAGTCGTTGAGCGACAGGAGCTGAAATCCGGCCGATTTGGACGAGCGCAGCAGCGCCTCGATCACGGCCTTGTACTCCACGACGGTCAGCGCGCCCGAGGCCCGGAAGAAGTCGTGGGCCTGATCGCCCATGCCGTTGGCGGTGAGCATCTCGCGCCACAGTTCGAAGTTCCGGGCCTCGACCGGTCCCGTGTATTTCCCGATCTCGCGGAAGTCGGGATAGACGCACCGCTGGCCCGACTCGTGGGAAATGACCGGAACGTCCACGTCCGACTCCTTGCTGCGTTCCCAGTCGGTCGAGGGCCGTCCCTCGTAGACCTTCACGGGACCTTTGTTGGTCTGCTGCGAGACGTAATACTGGTCGGACGGGACGCGCGTGCGGGCCGTCGAACCGCTGTACAGATGCCGCGTGTCGAGTTTGCGGCCGTCGGCGGTCAGCTCCTCGATGAAGTCGAAGTTGCCGGTGATCTCGTTGCCGTTGCAGTAGAGGACGAACGAGGGGTGGTTGCCGTACTCCTTGAGGATGGCGCGCATCTCGCGGCGGAAGAAGTCGTAGCGCGCTTCGTCCGGCTCGGCGTCCTTGCCCCACATGGGCATCTCGACTTCGAGGTAGACGCCGTGGCGGTCGGCCATGCGGAAAGCCGCGGCGGGAGGGCACCACGAGTGGAAACGGATGTGGTTCAGTCCGTAGTCCTTGACGATGCGCATGATACGCTCCCATTCGGCGTCGCAGACCGGGGCGTGGCCCGTTTTCGGGAACACGGCGTTCTCGACGGTTCCGCGCAGGTGGAGCGGACGGCCGTTGAGCAGGATGTGGTTGCGGCCCTGCGCCACTTCGCGCATGCCGAAGGTCGCCGACTTCTTATGTTCGAAGGACTCTTTTCCGGCGCCGGTCAGCAGCGTGCACTCCACGGTGTAGAGGTTCGGGTTGAATTCGTCCCAGAGTTTGGCCTCCCGGCCCAGCGCGACGGTTTCGGTCAGGTCGATCTCCTCCGCTTCGCCGCCGACAGGGACCTCCTTCGTTACGTGCAGGCCGTTGCCCGAGACGGTGAGCAGCGCCTTTCCTTCGAAAGGCTTTTTCGTGCGGTTGTCGATCTTCAGGCGCACGTCGACGCTGTTCGTCGCGAGGTCGGGATACAGCTGCATGTCGTCGATGTAAACGGGGTCTACGGCCACGAGTTTCATCTCGCCGAGGATGCCGTTCCAGTTGATCTGCGTGAACTCCGTGTGGGCGTGGTTCCATTTGTGGGTGTTGTACTGGAACCGGTTGTCGATGCACACCGTGATGCGGTGCGTCTTGCCCGGGGTGACGAAATCCGTCAGGTCGTGGTTGTGGGGGACGCTGATGTAGTCCAGTCGGCTCACCTCCTTGGTGTCGACCCATACCGAGCTGAGCCAGTGGGTGCGCTCGAAATAGAGGAAGATGCACTTGCCCTTCCAGTCGGCCGGGAACTCGATGTCGCGCTGATACCACGCCGGACCCATGTACTCGTAGACGCGCGTCAGGCGGTCGACATGGCGGTAGGGCGATTTGTAGCCGATTTTGTAGTCGTCGGTGATGCCGGGGAGCATGATGGTCTCCTGGAGTTGGTGGTTGTAGCGCGGCGAAAGCGATCCCCTGCGGAAATCCATCACATCCGTCTGGAACCTCCACTCTCCCGAGAGGTCCATTTCGCGGGTCTGGGCGGCCGCCGGGGAGAGGGAGCCTAACAGCACGGCCGCGAGAAGCAGTTTTATAAACCGGTTTTTCATGTATGGTGTTGTTTTAGATTATCGTTTCAGGTGTTTGTCCGCGAATTTCACGAATTGCCGCCAGTCGTAGAGCGTGATGTCGTGGTCGCCCGAACGGACGTGGTGGCCGATGTGTCCCGACAGCACGGGCGCGTCGGTTTGGGGCAGTTCCGTTCCCGAAAGTCCCTCCAGGCCGAACAACTCGTAGACCGGCGTGGCGTGGACCCCCGCGAGGAACTCGCCTTTCGGATCGGCCCAACGGTCCTCGACGGCGCTGGCGATATACACCGGGCGCGGGGCTATCAGCGCAATCAGTTCGTGCTGGTCGACGGGCAAAGCCGCCTCGTTGCCCGAATACCGGTTGAAGTTCCCGCAAAACCAATGCGGGAAGAGGCTGTTGATCCTGGCTACGGTTTCGCCGTAACAACGCCGCGACAACGCCGCGCCGCCGCATCCCGAGTCGTTCGACACGGCCATGGCGAAGCGCGGATCGACGGCTGCGGCCCAAAGGGCCGTTTTGCCGTGCCGCGAATGCCCGATGACCGCCACGCGGGAGGCATCGACATCCTCGTCGGTTTCGAGGTAGTCCATCGCACGGCTCAAGCCCCAGGCCCAGGCCGCGATCGTGCCCCATTCATCGGGGGCCGGTTTGGTCTGCCCCTCGCGGTAAAAGAGCGGGTGAACGCCGTTTTGGAAGCCGTCGTCGTAGTCGGGGTCGATGTCGCCGCGGTAAATCGTGGCGAGGCCGTAGCCGTTGGCGATCAGCATTTCGACCGGCCACCGCGATGCCGCCGCGGCGCGCGGGAACCCTTTTGCGCGGACTTCGCTGCCGCCCTCTTCGCGCGGCTTTATGCGCGAGACCGACTCCGTGACGAGCGGGTCGTCGCAGATCGTGTGGTTGCCCTTGAAATTCAGCCCCAGAAAGACCGGAACGGCGTCGGTGCGTTTGTTGGGGATGTAGAGCAGGATGGTCATGAAATGTGCGTCGCTCTCGGTGAAGTAGACGGCGATCTCCCGGCGGGTGGCCATGTTGCCCAGCGTGTAGCGGTCCTCGCTCAAGACCTCGAAATGCAGTCCTTCGGGACGGCCGGGGGCTTTTCCGTAGACCTCGCTTTCGAACAGCGACAGCAGTTCGGGACGGCGTTCCGAAATCCACGTTTCGGCGTCAGTCACCTTTTTTCCGGCGATGGTTGTCAGCGGGTCGGGCAGCGTGTAAGCCGGAACCTGCGATTCGTCGTAGTTTGTCGCGGGCATCTGCGCCCGGGCGCAGAACAGGGTCAGGCCGCAGAGCGGCAGCAGCGCGTATTTTTTCACGGCGGTCATGGCTGCAATCGGCGTTTGATGCGCGTGAGCGCCTCCAGATAATAGTAGTCGGCGTAGGTGAGCGGCACGTCGACCTCCGAGGAGAAGGGATAGGCTCCCGTGCTGTGCCGGAGAATGAAGCCTCCGTTCTCACCCGCCGGAGCGGTGTATTCGGGCGAGGCCAGCGTGCGGATCTGCTTTTCGGCGAAAGCCATGTACCGCTCCCCTTCGGCTGCGGGCACGAAGCCGCTCAGCTCGACCAGCGCCGAGGCCATGATCGCGGCCGCCGATGCGTCGCGCGGCGTGGAGGCGAGGGCCGGAGCGTCGAAATCCCAGTAGGGAATCCCGTCGGCAGGCATGTTCCTGTGGTTGATGAGGAATCCGGCGATGCCGCGGGCCTGTTCGAGGTAGCGGGCGTCGCCCGTGAGGCGGTACATGCAGGTGTAGCCGTAGAGTCCCCATGCCTGTCCGCGGCTCCAGGCCGAGGAGTCGGAGAGGCCCTGATGGGTCTGCTTGAGATGGGGCTGTCCCGAGATCGTGTCGTAGGAGACCAGATGGCAGGAGCTGAAGTCGGGGCGGAAATGGTGTTTCAGCGTCTTGTCAGCATGCGATACGGCCATGTCGCGCAGCGACTTGTCGCCCGAACGGTCGGCGGCCCACATCAGCAGTTCGAGGTTCATCATGTTGTCGATGATGACCGGATACTGCCATTTGTCGCGGTTGTGGTCCCACGAGCGGATCAGCCCTACTTCGGGTTTGAAGCGCGTCGCCAGCGAGCGCGCCCCGGTGAGCAGCACCTCCTCGTAGGACTTGTCTCCCGTGAGGCGCAGTCCGTTGCCGAAACTGCAATAGAGCATGAACCCCACGTCATGGTTGTCGGTGGTGTGTTTTTCCCGCTCGACGCGTGCGGTGAACATCCGGGCGTACTCCAGCACCCGGGGGTTGCGGCCGTTCTCGTAGACGTACCACAGCACGCCCGGGAAAAAGCCGCTGCACCACCAGCGCGAATCCGACGAGACGTCCTCGCCGTTCTCCCACGTGCGCGGCAGGCGGCCTTCGCGCGCACTGTACTTCTCGGCCATCAGCAGCGTCTGCCGCTCGGCGCCGGCCAGCGCCTTGTCCACGACGGTCTCCAGCGGTTCCCGCCCGCTTCCGGCGCAGCCTGCGAGCAGGACGCCGAGAAGCGTGTATGTCAAAAACTTCTTCATCTTCTTTTAATGTTTGTCGTAATAGGCTTTCATCAGATACCACGCTTTCTTGCGGTATCCCTGGTCGGAAACCAGCCCCTTGCGGTTCCAGCCCTCCTGGTTGGCGGGGTGGAAGCGGAACGGCGAGCGGAAGTCGAACAGAATCCACGGCGACACGCCCCGCAGGTTGGGGATGTTCTCGAACATGCGCAGGTTGTCGCGGTAGAGGGCCTCCTGATACTCCTCGCTCCACGAGCTGGCCACATCGGCCGGGCCGTGCTGGCCGTAGAGCGCCTCGCCGCCGAATTCGGAGATGATCAGCGGTTTGCCGCGCGCCACGTCCCACACCGCCTTGTCGGGCGTGAGGGGCCACGGGTGATACCAGCCCATGTATTTGTTGATGGCCACGACATCCAGTTCCCCGATGAACGGGTCGTCCATGACGAACAGCTGCCGCTGGCGGTCGAAACGCACCAGATCGAACGCCGCAACGATCAGGCGCGTGTCGTCGATCTCCCGGCAGCATGCGATCAGGTGGCGCAGGAAGGCGTTGCGCGGCCCGGAAGGCTGCGTCTCGTTGGCCACGCCCCAAAACGTCAGGGCGCAGCGGTTCTTGTCGCGCGTGACCATCTCGCGGATCATGCGGCCCGCCTTTTCGCGGGTTGGGTCGTTGGCGAAGTCGATGCCCTGCCAGATGGGAATCTCCTCCCAGAGCAGGAAGCCCATCTTTTCGGCCAGCCGGACGATATGTTCGTTCTGCGGGTAGTGCGCCAGACGGATCATGTTGCAGCCGAGTGCCTTGGCCTCGCTGAGCAGCATCACGGCGTCGGCCTCGGAGTGTGCCCGGCCCATGCGCTGGGGGATCTCTTCGTGGAACGAGATCGACTTGAGGAACACGGGCGAGCCGTTGAGGACGATCTCTTCGCCCTCGGTGCGGATATTGCGGAACCCGATCGACTCCTCCACCCGGTCGCGGTCCGTGGAGACGATCACCCGGTAAAGTTTCGGATCGGCGGGGGACCAGCGTTGCAGTCTCCTGACCCGGAACGACGCCGAGGCCGTACCGGTCGCTCCGGCAGTGACGGTCCGGTCTACGTTCAGTTCGGGAATCTCGATCCGTACGGCCGTTCCGGCAGCGGCGCCCGCCAGCTGCACATCGGCGTCGATCCGGTCGTCGGAATCCTTGCCGAGGCGGATGAAATAGTCCCGGATAAAGGCGTCGGGCACGCTGACGAGCATCACGTCGCGCGTGATGCCGCCGTAGTTCCACCAGTCGAAGGCCATCGCCGGGATGGCGTCCGTGGTGCGGGTGTTGTTGACCTCCACGGCCAGAAAGTTGCCTTCGGGCTTGAGGCGGCCCGTCACCTCGATCTCAAAGGGTGTGAATCCGCCTTCATGGGCACCGATCTCCTCGCCGTTGAGGTAGACCCGGCAGCGGTAGCTGACAGCCCCGAAATAGAGGAACTGCTGCCGGCCTGCCTGCTCGGGGGCGTCGAACCGCCGGGCATACCACACCGTGCCTTCGTAGTATTTCAGCTCGGGCGTCTGGCAGTTCCAGTCCGAGGGAACGTCGAGCCGCAGGCCGTTGTCGAACGAATATTCGTAGAAATCGGTCTTTCCCTCCGGCTTGCGGTTGAGGTAGATCTTGTTTTTGCGGCCCTGATCGTAGAGATCGACGATGGCGTCCCACTTTCCGTTGAGCGACTGCACGTCGCGTCCGTAAACGTTGGTGATCAGCTCCTGGGCTGCGATGTCGGCCGCCGCGAGCAGCAGCAGAGCAAATGACAGGATGAATTTTATCGGTGTTTTCATTGTTATCAGGATTTGTGGTTCGTCAGCGGATCAGTTCGTAGCGGTACATCGTGTAATCGTTGGGCGCGGGAAGTTCCACCTCCAGCGTTCCGCGGCGTCCGGTCTTCTGCACGGCGGCCTTCCCGCTCCCCAGCACCGGCGTGAGGCGCACTTTCGAGTTCTCGGGGAGCCATGTTTCGATCCGGGCCTTCCGGTCGGGGTTCTGCTCGCGGAAGAAGATCAGGTAGCCCCGCTCGCCGTCGACCGACTGGAATCCGGTCCACGAACGGCCCGACGGTTCGTCGCCCACGGGGAGGATCACTCCGCGGTGGAAATCGTGCTGCACCTCTTTGTAGCGTTCGATCAGCGCGCCGATGCCCAGCGCCTCTTCGGGCAGTCCGCTCGCCTCCATCCAGGCCAGCGGCTGTCCGGCCATGGTCGTTGCGAAGAGGTATTCGAAACTGTAATTGGCCGGGGCGAACGGGTCGCCGGCATATTTTTCCGTGTTGCGCCATTTGTTGAGGAACTCGATCTGGAGCTTCTCCGCGGGGACGTATTTGGAGAGCATCCACAGGTTGCGCAGCGTCCAGTAGGGGTAGTAGTTCTGCCAGTCGGTGTAACGGTTTTCGAGGAAGATGTTGCCGTACTCGTTGAACATGTGGTAGCCTCCGCGGCGTCCGGCCGTAGCGTCGAGGTTGAAGACCACTCGGCCGCCCGTCCGCTCCAGCACGCGGTCGAACAGCCGCCGCAGGTTGCTTTCGGAGCGTTTGTCGGGGATTGCCAGTCCGTCGATCTTGAACGTGCGGATGCCGTACTCGTCGTAGAGACCGACGAGGGCCTGCGCGTCCTTCTCCCAGTCGGCATAGCCGTCCTGTACGCTCGGGTTGAACCAGAGGCAGATCTCCACGCCCAGTTCCCGGCCCAGCTCCACGACAGGGTGCAATCCCCGGGGGTATTTCTCCGGGTCGGGCTTCCAGTAGTCGGGATTGTCCCAGATGTTTTTGAACGACCCCTTCGCCACGGCGGAGTTGGGGCTTTTGCCCACCTGCCAGCCGTCGTCGATCTGGAAATGCGTGATGCCCAGATGCGCGGCCTTGCGGACCTCGGCCAGGCAGAACCGTTCGTTCACCTTCGTGTCCTGACTGCGGTCGCCCCATGTGTTCATCATCACCATCTCGTCGCGTCCGGGAAGCAGCTTCCGTAAATTTTTCTGGTAGCTCCGCAGGGCCGTCAACTGTTCGAGTTCTCCGCCCGACCAGACTCCGAGGACGCATCCGTAGGCTTTCACCCACTCCCCTTCGCGGAGGTCCTTCTCCGTCACGCCCAGTCCCGTCACCGTGAAATCGCCGAACTCCGTCGTGAAGTCCCCGCCGCCATAGGCCAGTTGCACGCCCGAACCGGGGGCTTCCTTCAGGAAGAAGAATCCGCGGCCGTTCTCGGCGTTGCGGGCGAAGAGCAGGTTGCCCCGGTAGCTGTTTTTCCGGTAGGGAATGACGTCGGTTTCGAAGACCAGGTTGTTGTTCCAGTCCGTGACGTCCTGGAACTCCACGATCCGCGTGTGCCAGTGGAACCCGCCGGGGTTGAACCGGTCGAGGGTCGCGGCGACCGGCTGCGACTGCATGTCGGCGGTCGATTCGATGTTCTTGCGGTCGGCGGCGTTGACCGCCCGGCTCTCGGGAAGCTGTGCGGCGCTGCCTTTGAGGTAGGTGTCGCAGGCGATCGCCGGAGTGTCGGCGCAGATGCGGTAAATCCGCCGTACGTCGAGCGTTCCCAGCGAAAATTCCACGGTGACTTCCAGCCGCGCCGGATGGATGTCGGTTTCGGCGATCCGTTTCGTCGAGCAGCGTCCGCCGGTGCTTCGGGTATCGCCCGCGACCTTGAAATCGGGCGTCAGGGAACGGGAAGTCCACACCTGTCCTGACGAAAAGTCGGTCAGGCTCTGCGTCATCAGGTTGCCGCCGTTCCAGACGAACCGGCGTTCGATCCGGGAGTTGCCGATCGTCAGGGTGTCGTTCTGCAAACGGCTGTAACAGCCCTCCTGCGGGAAGGCGGACGTGCCGCAGAGCAGCATCGTGAACAGTATCGGGAGTGTGTGTTTCATGGTCGGGATTCTATTTTGCCGGCAGGATTCTGCGCATCGTGTCGGTAAAGATCGCAGCCATCCGCTGCTGGATGTATTTGTCTTGGCCCCGCTGGGGATGCCACCCGTAGGCGACGCCTTCGATGGTTTGCGTGTCCTGGGCGTGGAGCAGGCTCTGCTGGGTCCCGGTGGCCGGGTTCGGAGTGTCTTTCGAGAAGCCGATGTTCCTGTCGAACTCCACGAGCGGCAGGCCCCACCGTGCGGCGAGGCGCCGTATGGCGGCGTTGTAGGTCGTCCGCGCGTCGTGCCAGTCGGTGCAGAGGACGATGACGGCGGGTTTACCCGATTTCGTGCCGTAGTACTTCGATTTCGGGTCGTCCTTCAGGGCGTAACACTCGCTTTGGTAGCGTTTGATGACGTAATCGAACGCCGCGGCGTAGTTGCTCCGGTCGAACGGCGTCGTGTAATCGGTGTACTTCTCTTTCAGACCGCCCGTGGCCGAGACGTCGCGGTTGTGGACCTGCATGATGACCAGCGCATCCATCTCGTCCAGCTCCCCGGCGTTCCAGAGCGTGCCCTCGGCCATCCGATTGGCCGTGTCGGCGATCGACTCGCCGCCGATGGCCCGGTTGATAGCCCGGGCGTCCAGTTGCCGGCATCCGATTTCGAACCAGCCGTTCTGCGGTGAGGCGAACGAGGCCCCGGTGAGGAGGATCGTATATTTCGCGTTCTCCTGCGCTGCGGCATGCCCCCATGCGAGGGGCAGCGCAAGCAGCAGTGTCAGTAGTTTTTTCATTGTCGTTTTCAGTCGTTGCGCAGTGCGCGGGGCGCTTTCAGAGAACCGCCCGTGTTGAATTTCTGGTTATCGGGAATCTCCTCTTTTCTGCCGACGCCTTCGCGCATCAGCCTGCGGAGTTCTCCGAGGTGTTTCTGGTAGATCAGGCGGGGCGAAGCGTCGTATTTGCGGCACAGCGAGGCTGCCATGCCGACCACCTCGCCCATCATGCCCGTCGTGCGCATCACCCGCACCGTTCCGAGGGCCACGTGCGTCACGCTGATGTTCCGCCCGGCCATGAACAGGTTGTCCACATTGCGGGAGTAGAGACACCGGTAAGGCACGGCATGGGGATAGATGTGGATGTGTTTGGTCGCGGCCTTGAACTCCCGGCCCGGGAAGCGCACGGAGTTGAGCGAATCGGGAAAATGCAGGTCGATGTCCCACGTCGCGGTGAACGAGGCGTCTTCGTGGAAGACGTTCTTGTCGATGTCGTCCTGTTTGAGGACGTAGTCGCCCAGAAGCCGCCGCGATTCGCGTTTGCCGGCCACATAGGCCACCCAGCCCAGCTCGCGGTTGCGGTACTTGGCATTGTCTTTCAGGCCGTTCTTGAGAAAGCTCCAGTTCGAATAGATCACCAGCAGGCCGTAGTCGCGGATGCGTTCGAAATCGCGGATCTGGTCGAGGTTCATGCCCGTCTCCCATTTCCATTCGCCCATCGTCACCCGCTCGCAGTTTTCGGCGTTGAACTCCACGCCGTAGCTGAACGTCGGGAACGAGGTTTTGCGGCCCGTGTCGACCGAATACCATTGGACGGACGAACCCATCGTCATCCGGTCGGCGGTTTCGGGCGCCAGCGTTTCGCCGAATTCGTCGCGGCTCTCGCGGCCCATGCGGTAGTCGGCTCCGGCCAGGAATCCGACGGTTCCGTCGCCCGTGCAGTCGGCGAAAAGCGGCGCTTCGAGCGTCGTCTCCTCCCCGGTTTCGATGTGGCGGACGATTACGGATTTTATCCGGCCGCCCTCTTTGTTCACCGCTACGGCGCGGCAGCTGGAGAACAGCTTCACGTTCTGCTCCCCGGCGATGAACGCACTTTTCTTCGCGTCCTCGTAGTTTTCGGCCGGCCGGGCGTTGCCTTCGCGCGAGTGGCCGAATTCGCGGATCATGCGGCCCAGTCCCTCGTTGGGGCCAAGCTCGATGACGCCGCCCAGATGCACGCGGATTTCGGAGCTGTTGTTGCCGCCCAGCACCGGGCGGTCGTTGACCAAAGCGACGCTGCACCCCAGCCGGGACGCCGCGGCCGCGGCGCACATGCCTGCGATGCCGCCGCCCACGACGACGAAATCGAACGATTCGGCGGTTTGCGGCGTTGCGGGGATGCCGAGCATCCGTTTGCGGAACGTAGCGAGTTCCGCGCTTCCGGACGGAGGGACGTCGCCCTCTTCGGTGGTGAAATAGACGGCGTCGCAGCGGCCGTCGAATCCGGAAAGGTCGGTCAGCGAAACGCTGACCGGACCTTTCCGGACGGAGACCTTTCCGGCGCACTGCCACATCCACTCGCTGCCCGTGCAGCCGAGCGTCGCGGACAGTTTCCGGCTGCCGACCCGGAGGGCGAACTTTCCGGGACCTTCCCCGTCGTACCAGGGGGCGACCCAGTTGAACGTCCGGACGTAGACCCGGTAGGTTCCCGTTTCCGGGAATTCGACCGTCGTCACGGCGTCCGCCACGGGTTTGCCCATGCCGTGCGCGATGAGGTAGGGCGAACCCATCTGGTCCATGAACTGCTGGTCCACGGCCCACCCGCCCTTGTCGCGGAAACTCTCGGCCTCGACCAGGACGCCGCTCCCGAAGGAGGCGGTGACGGACAGCAGCAGCGCTGCGGAAAGCAATGCAACCCTCTTCATGGTTTTTCAGGCGTTAGTTGATCTGTACTTCGTGCAGTTTCACCCAGCCTTCGGCCGTCTTTTCGTTGTTCACGGCGAGCTGGATGGCAGGCCGGTTCTCCTTCGTCGTGTCAACGATGGCGATGCCCCACGTGTATTTCCCCGCGGGAAGATCGACGGCCGGCGTTTCGAAGGTGTAGGAGAAGGGCTTGCTCTCGACCCAGGTCGAAGGCTCGCAGTCCTTGTCGACGAAGACCTTCTGCGCCTTGTCCGAAGCGTCGATCAAAGCGAAGGCCACCTTGTATTTGTAGTTCCACTGCGGCAGGTTGTTCGGGAAATAGCCCCAGCCCATGTTGCGCCAGCGCGAAGCGACCTTGACACGGCTGCCTGCGCTCACCTGGTCGGGAACGATCACCTGGTCGGGATAGAGACGGTAGCCGCCTTCGGAGACGAAGCGCTGCACGAGGCTGAAGGCATCGTTGAACCACGACTCGGTCTCCTGGCCGACACGGAAGTCCATCATGTTGACGCGGGCTTCGGCCGAGGAGTCGAATTCGCCCTGGCGGACATCTTCGGGGTGTCCCTGGCGGTAGCCGGCCGGGTCGTTCCAGTAGCTGTGGCTGCTGACGATATATCCGCCCTCCATGATGATGGGGACCTTGTAACGCCATTGTGCGGCGATTGCCTTCTCCCAGGTGCTGTAACCCCAGCTGGAGTTGTTCATGCCGAAGGCGTCGGAGCGGATGCAGTAGCCGTTGCTGATGGCCAGGGCCACGAGGCTTTCGCTGTTCGGGTTTGCCGTGCCCTGGCTCGTGGGATGGCCCAGTACGCGGTGGTAGTTGATCACCAGGGGAACCTTCGTGAAGTGTTTGGCGTAGAGCTTGGTGATCCAGTCGAGGACTTCGCGCTTCACCGTTTCCGTATTCTCATCGACAGCCGATACGTCGTCCTTGTTGTAAGCCACGCTGTGGCCCTCGCCCCACTTGCCGAGGCCGTAGCCGTCGATGAACGAGGTGTATTCCGGATCGTTGAACTCCTCGGCGAGGGCTGCGACGAACTTCTCGTAGTAGCGCTGGAAGATCGGGTCCTGCGGCATCGGGGTCTTGCGGTCGGGGTATTTCGGCTCCGACATCGCGTATTCGGCTCCGGCATCGTAGACGAACTGGGGCGTATTGGCGCCCTGGTCACGTCCGTCCACCACGACGCGGAAAGCGATGGGGAGTTTCAGCTCCCGGGCTTTCTGAACCAGTTTGTAAACCTTCGAATCGGGGTCTTTCCAGGCGTACTGCCCGTCTGCGGGATTCAGCACGGACCATTTCGTGCGGATATAGCAGGCCGAAGCGTAGTCCGCCACCCTTACGTTCTTTCCGAGCAGCGGTACGTAGATCTCCTTGTCGAAATAGGAGGGATCGTAGTCCGCGCTGACATACATCACCCAGCCGTTGAGCGGGTTGTGCAGCACTTCCGACTTGTTGTAGGCGGGCTTTACGGTCACACCGGCAACTTGGCCGCCTTCTTCGCCGCCGCCGTTGTCCTTCGAGCAACCGCAGGAAGCGGCGCAAAGAAATGCTGCCAGAAGACAGCCGGTCATCAGATTTCTCATGTGTATCATGTTGCTGTTTTTACGATTGATTGTCGTTGTAATGGAATATTGCCGTATCTTCCTATTGGCCGGAACCCAGTCTCCATTCCGATACGGCAATATTTTTCAGTCGTGCGGTCCGGCGTTATTTGTTCCGGGCCAGGATCGTTCCGTGACGCAGATCGAAGATCAGCAGGTCGGAAGCGGGGATCGTGTAATACGAGTTGCGCGTCTCTCCGTCGGCACCTCCGTGCAGTTCGCCCACCTTGCCGAGAGTCAGCGTGAGGTTCTGCTTCTTGCCTTCTGCCGTCAGCGGACAGGTGAAGCAATAGGCATTGTTCTGGTTGTAATCCGCATCGCCGACCGAGAAATTCTGGGCTACGCAGAACTTCATGCCGCTGGAAAGTTTCGTGCCGTTGTGCTCTTCGGCGTCATAGATCAGGATCTGCGGGTCGGCGAAGCTCTGCTTCAGGTTGAGTTTGCGCACGCCCCAGCCCGTACCTGCTCCGTAGGCGTAGAGATCGAGCACTTCGATCGTTGCCTCGGGATTGGCTTCCGCACCGCTCGGGTGGAATGTGACGGACAGCGGCTTCAGGTCGGTCGCCGACGAGTAGATGCGCACCTGCTTGTTCTCCATGTCGATCAGCAGGCGGTAGTTGCCGGCGCTCGGGATATTCCACGAAACGGGGGTTTCCGTCATCTTCACGTCGACAAGCTCCCCGTCGCGGAGCGCGCCGTTGCCGTCGCTCGGAACGATGTAGTAGGTCTGGCCCTCCAGCTCGACGGGAATCTGCAACTCGCCGATGCTCAATTCGCCGTACCAGGCATAGAGGTTCGCATTCTCGACCGTCTTTTCGATCTCCGTCACGCTGCTGATGGCCGTGCCGGAAAGCGACACCTTGTCGGCATCGAAGACATCGACCTTGATCGGGGTTACGGTCACCTCCACGGTGCGCACTTCGGGCATTTCGTATGTGGGGCCGCCCGCATACTCCGCGATGACGCGGAACGCCAGCGTGAAGGTCTTGTTTACGGGCACCTTCCAGCGCTCGTTAGCCCAGTTGTTGATTTGCTCGGAGGTGTAGCTCCGGCTGAAGATGCCGTCGTCTTCGCTCGTCACGATGGCGGTGGACGAACCGAAGTTGTTGTTCAGCAGGTCCAGTTTGGTCGTGTAGGACACCAGATACTCGTCGGGCATCGGACGCGCGGGCGTCCAGTCGAAGGTCAGTACCGTAGCCGAAAGGTCGTTTTCGTCCAAAGCGATCTGGGAGGCGGAGGCGGTCAGCTCCAGAGTTTCCCGGACCGGGTCGCTGTCGTGTTCGTACGGGTCCCATTCACAGGCCCACTGGCCGAGTGCGAGAAGGGTCAGCAGCGACAGGTTGCATGCAAATTTTATCTTTTTCATAACTGTTTTTTTCGTGGTTGCTGATACGGTCCGGAATCTGCCGGACACATTCTTGTCTGATCCGCCCGGAGGCGGGGACGAAGGTTTTTAGCCTTCGTAACCTTCATATCCGGGATTCTGCGGGAAATTGCCGACATTCGCGTCGCGGATAGCCTGCGGAATGGGCCACAGCACGTGGAAATCCTGGATGAGGTCGCGCGCCTCGGGGTTGTACTTTCTCACGCGTTCGAGCAGCTTGCCCGTGCGTATCAGCGTGAAGCGGCGGCTCTCTTCGCCGTAGAGTTCGCGGATGCGCTCGTCGAGCAGGAAATCCATCGTCATCTCCTCGTCGGAAACGTCGGACACTTTGGCGCGGCGGCGCACTTCGTTCACGGCATCGGCGGCTTTATCGGGCATGTCCTGACGCAGGTAGGCTTCGGCCAGCAGCAGGTAGGTCTCGGCCAGGCGGAATTTCATGCGGTCCTTGTATGCGCCGGTGAGCTGGAGGTTTTCCTCCTTACCGAAGAAAAATTTCTTCAGCGCCGGGAAGAGCTGGGCCTGCGACCACGATTTGTCGTCGATGGGGCATTTTTGTCCCAGCTTGTTGGGCGTCAGCGGGTTGTTGTAGTACCAGTTGCGCTTGATGTTGTACTCCGAGTTGCGGATGTCGCCGTCTTCGAAGATGCCTTTTTCCTGAATATCGGGGAAACCCTCCTTTTCTCCGGCCGTCGTGGCGTTGGTTCCCTTGACGCCGATCCACCACTTCAGCGGATAGATCTGCGCCAGGCCGCGGCCGCCGAGCGAGTCGGCCAGTGCGAATCCGTCGATGGCGTGGTACTGGGGATTCCAGGCGCGGCGGGTCCAGTCGTCGGAATTCGTGCCGCCGCCGACCGTGTTGTACTGGAACTGCATGACCCAGATACCCTCGGTGTTGCCGGCTGAACGGTTCTGATTGTTTTCGACGAACATGTCGCTGAAATAGTCGCCGGGATCGTTCTTGGCGTTGCCGAAGCGGCTTTTCATCAGACTGTAATACGGGCAGTCGATCACGTCCTGGGCATTCTCCTCGGCCAGCTTATAGTCGCCTTCGGCGCCGCGCAGCAGGTACATTTCGCTCAGCAGGTGGCGTGCGGCCCACGTCGTAAGCTTGCCCTCCTTCACGTTGTCGGGATTGTCGGGAAGGTACGTCTTGGCAAATTCCAGGTCTTTGATGATGTTGCCCAGCACCTCGATCTTGGGATCGCGCGAGAACGAGAGCAGGAAGGGCTTCTGGATGGTTTCGACCCAGGGCACGTCGCCGTAGAGGTAGACCAGCGTGCGGTAGGCGTAAGCCCGGAAGAAACGGGCTTCGGCCTGGTAAAGCTGTTTGTCGGTGGGATAGTCCCAGTTGTTGTTCTTTTCGGAATAGATCAGCAGTTCGTTGGCCGAAGCGATCAGGTTGTAGGCCCAGTTCCAGTACGAACCGACGAAAAGCGTCGACGGGTTGAGCGTCATTTCGGCGAACGGAACCAGCGAACCGTCGCGGACGGTTCCCATGCGGCAGAGGTCGGTCGAAATCTGGAGCACCTCGTAGGCGCAGGCGCCGTTGTGCATGAAAGCGCCGTTTTCACCCCAGGTGTTGTATTCCGAGCGGGCGATGGCGTAGAGCCCCGTGGCTCCCACCTCGAAGCCCAGTGAACTGGTGTAAGTGTTGTCGGGGGCCAGCGAACTTTTCAGATCCTCTTCCAGGAAGGAGGTGCAGCCCGCAGCTATCGAGAGGATCGAACTCGCGATGCCGATCTTGATATAATTCATCGTTTTCATAGTCAGGTCTTGATTAGAAGGTTAAGGTTAATCCCAGTACGTAGGAACGGGCGGTCGGGAACGATGCGAACCAGGTGTTGTCGTAGTTCAGCATCTGGCGCATGTTGGAGAAGGCGCAGACGTTGTTCACGCTGAAATTCACGTCGATGGCGCTCAAGCCGATCCGGCGGACGAATTTCTGATTGACACGGTAGCCCAGCGTGATGTTGCGCAGCTGCACGTAGTTGAGCTTCTTGTAGTAGCCGTGGCTGAAGGAGGCCTGGTAACCCGGCGAAACGACCTCTGCGTCGGGGGTCTCCGGCGTCCAGTATTTCACGCCGTGGATGTAGTTGCCCGAACCGAACGTATACGAGGAGATGTTGGCCACGTTGTCCGTCATCCACTTGCCGAAGACGCCGTTGAACAGGAACGAGAAATAGAAGTCCTTGTAGGAGAAACGGTTGCCCATCGACATCGTGAAGCTCGGCTGTTTGCTGCCGATCACCTTGCGGTCTTTGGAGTCGATGACGCCGTTGCCGTCGACATCCTCCAGTTTGGCGGCTCCGGGTGTGGCTCCGGTCTGGTGGGCCACCTCCTTGCCGTCCTTGTCGATGAACGTGAACTCGTCGCCTTCCTGCCAGATGCCGATCATGTTCCAGTCGTAGTAGACCGACAGCGGCTGGCCGATGAACCACTTGTTGTTGATGTCGTCTCTGCCGTCGCCGCGCAGCGCGACGATCTTGTCGCGGTTGAGCGAGAAGGTGAAGTCGGTCTCCCACCTGAAATCCTTCTTGCGGATATTCTGCGAATGGAGCGTCAGTTCGATACCCTTGTTGCGGGTCTGGCCGACGTTGTAGAGAATCTTGCTGTAACCGTTCATAATGGGAACGGTACGCGACATCAGCAGGTCGTGCGTGTTGGAGAGGTACATGTCGATCGTACCGCCCAGACGGCCGTTGAAGAACTGGAAGTCGATACCGAGGTTGGCCGTATAGGTGGTCTCCCAACGCAGGTCGGGATTGCCGATACCGTCGCTCGGCAGGTAGGCCGAGTTGGCGGCGTCGCTGTTGTCGCCCCAAATATATTTGACACCATTGGTCGAGTAGAGACGGTCGAGCGACTGATAACGTGAAATGGCGTTGTTTCCGTTGGCGCCGTATGAGAGGCGGATCTTCAGCATGTCGATCCAAGAGGCGTTGTCCTTGATGAAGCTCTCCTCGCCGAGATGCCAGGCAACGGCAGCCGAGGGGAAGAAAGCCCATTTGTGGTTTTCAGCGAAGGCCGAGAACGAGTCGGCGCGTCCGGTGAGTGTCAGAAGGTATTTGCTGTTGAAGCCGTAATTCACACGGAACATGCCCGAAACGAAGTTCTCTTTCCAGAAAGACGAACTGATGGCGATCTTGTTCTCGGCGCCGTCCATCCGGTAGAAGCTCGAGTCGTCGTTTACGAAGCCTTCGCCGCTTTGCGAAGCGGCTGTATACTGGGCCTCCTGCATGGAGAAGAGACCTGTGAAGTCGATGTGATGTTTGCCGAAATTCCGGTCGAATTTAAGCACGTTCTCCCACGTCCAGTCCGTCGTGTGGTTGTTGGCCAGCTCGGCGCGGCCGTCGACTTTCTTACCCGTTACGGTGTTGCGGCCGTAGTAGGTTCCGTTCATCTGGCTGCGGTAGTTGTAGCCGAACTGCGACCGGAAAGAGAGCCCTTTGACCGGAAGTTTGAGATCGAGGAACCCGTTGGCCATGAAGTTGCGGCCCGTGCGTTTCTGGTCGGCGTTGACGTCCTTCATCGGGTTGGGCAGGTTCGAGTAGTCCATCGGCTCCTCGTAGTAGGCGCCGGTCTCGTCCTTGTAGATGCCGTAGGGGCTTTGCTTGATGGCATGTTCGAGGTTCGGCGTCGCACCGCCGGTCTCACGGTTCACGAACTGCGTGGTGAGACCTACGGACAGCCAGTCGTTCATTTTCTGGTTGATGCTGGCATAGACGTTCGTGCGCTGGTAATTCGAATTGTAAACCACGCCGGGGTTGTCCAGGTAGGAAACCGAGGCCATATAGGTGGTCTTCTCGTTGCCGCCCTGGAAGCTCAGCTGGTGGTCCATCGTGAAGACCGTGCGGAAGACGTAGTCCTGCCAGTCGTTGGTGATGCCCTTGGCGTAGTTTACCTTCTCGCTGGCGCTGATAATCGAACCTACCAGCGGATCGAGCTGCTCGCCGCTGTAATTGTTCTTGAGCCGGCCCATGTCCTGTTTGAGGCGGATGAACTCGTTGGGACCCATGGTTTCGATGCGCTGCATCGGCTCGGCGATGGCGAGCTTCGTTTTGTAGGTGACATGGAATTCACCCTGCGAACCCCGCTTGGTCTGGATCAGGATGACGCCGTTCGAGCCGCGCGAACCGTAGATGGCCACGGCCGACGCGTCTTTCAGCACCGACATGTTCTCGATGATGTTCGGGTCGAGGTCGGCCAGTCCGCCCGAGTAGGGAATGCCGTCGAGAACGATCAGCGGGTCGTTGCTGGCCGTCAGTGAGTTCTGGCCGCGGATCAGCAGGGTCTGGTTGCTGCCCGGCGCTTCGTTGCCGGTCGTGATGTTCAGACCGGCGACCTGGCCGACCAGACGGTCCATCAGGTTGTTAGTCGAGACCATTTCCAGCGTCTGTTTGCTGACGACGGCGAGACCTCCCGTGAGGTCTTTCTTTTTCTGCGTACCGTAACCCACGACGACCACTTCGTCGAGGGACTGGGCGTCTTCGGTCATCGTCACGTTTACGACATTCGATGCGCCGAGTTTCACTTCCTGGTCGGTATAGCCCAGACAGGTGAAAAGAAGCGTCGAGGATGCGGGAACTTTGATTTCATAAACACCTTGCGTATTGGATACGGCTCCGTTGTTGCTTTTGCCGTCCTTTACCACGACAACGACTCCCGCCAGCGGGGCGCCGCTTCCGTCGGTGATTTTACCGGTTACTTTGACGTCGTTCTGCTGGGCGAACGACGGTGTTGCAGACAGCAGGAATAAGAGGGAAATCGTCAGGCTGCCTATAAGCTTTTTGTACATGCTCATTATCATAAAAGGTTTCTTTTTGGTTAGTGCTTGTATCTCCGTTATAAAGGGATTGTCTGGAGGGGCGGGAGACATTTCGTCGCCTGGTGTGGTTTTCCGATCATCTTTTCATAGGTTTCAGGTTTTAATTTTTAAATTTTTTATGTATTTCGAGGGAAAAGCGGACGCCGGGGACTTCGGACCCCGTATTGCAAAGGTCAATAAAACGGGGCGACCGGATGGGCGTCGTTTATTCGGAAATGGTTCCATTTCGTACGGAGGGGTAAAAAAAAGGATCATATCCGGGCGCTGCGCAGACCTGCGAAGAGTCCCGTCCGGACAAAATGAAACCTCCCTGCCGGTCGCGCGGGGCGACGGCGGGAAGGTTTCTGCGGGCAGATGCGGACGCTGCTCCGGCGGATACGAAAGCACGAGATATTCATAGCCGGTTCGGTCGGCTCCTTTCGTGCGGTTTGCGTCAGGATTTCTTCTTAAATTCGGATGGGGTCAGTTCGAAATGCCGTTTGAAACAGATGCTGAAATATTTGGGATTGGCGAATCCCGTCAGGACCGAGATCTCGGAGATGGTCAGGTCCGACTCCCGGAGCAGCTGGGCCGACCGTTTCAGCCGGACGTCCATGATGAACTCCTTGATCGACATGCCCGTGATGTCGTTGATCTTCTGGTAGAGGAGCGTGCGTCCGATCGACATGTCCGACACGAACGAATCCACATTGTAGTCGCTGTTGTCCATGTTCCGTTCGATATAGTTCATCGCCTTTTTCAGCAGTTCCTCGTCCATCGACGAAATGGTGATCTTCGACGGTTCGGCGATGTACTTCTTGCTGTAACGCTCCTTGAGTTCCTGCTGGCTGCGGATGAGGTTGGCAACCTGTTTGAGCAGGAAATCCATATCGAAGGGCTTGTCGATGAACACGTTGGCTCCGCATTCCAGTGCCTTGATCTTGTTTTCGGTGTTTTTGCCCAGAGCCGAAAGCATGATCACCGGGATATGGCTGGTCTTGATGTTCGAACGCAGCGAGCGGCATGCCTCGAAGCCGTCGGCTTCGGGCATCATCAGGTCGGTGATGACGATCTGGGGGCAGATTCTCTCCGCTTTGGCGATGCCTTCGCTGCCGTTTGCCGCGGTGTATACGTTGTAGTGTTTCGACAGCCGTTGTTCGAGGTAGCTCCGCAGGTTGGGGTCGTCCTCGATGACCACGATGTTGCACGCCTTGCGGTCGTGCCGGTCGTTGGGAGCCATGACGTCGGATTCGGTCAGCAGGTTGTCGATTTCGGAGACCGTGTATTCGTACGATTCGGCGGCGCTGTCGGTCTTTTCGGCGTTGAGCGTGAAGGGCAGGACCACCGTGAACGCGACTTTCGAGTTGCCCGAACGGAGGGTGATGGTTCCGTTGAGGTTGCCGACCAGCTCCTTGACGATGGCCAGTCCCAGGCCGCTGCTGCTCTCGAATTGGGGACGGCGGTCGGAGAGGTGGTTGAACGATTCGAAGATGGCCTCCTTCTTGTCGTCGGGGATTTCCGCCCCGGTGTTGGTGACCGTGAAGGCGATGTATTCGGTGCCGGCGGCCGGCGGAGCGGACTCCGGGCGCTGGTCCTGCCGCGCCGGGTAGATTCTCACGCCGACATAGCCGTTTTCCGAGGCGTACTTGATCGCGTTGGAGAAGAGGTTCGTGAAGATTTTTTCGATCACGTCGTGGTCGAACTTGGTGTAGAAACTTTCATACTGGGAGTTGAAGCCGGTTTCGATCCCCTTCTTGTTGGCGTAGAACTCGAACAGCGAGAAGATGCTGTCGAAGAAGCGGATCAGATCGCCCGGCTGGCGGTTCAGGGTGATCTTCTGGCTCTCGATTTCGCGGAACTGAAGCAGTTGGCTGATCATGCGCTGGATGCGCCCCACGTTCTTCTCGATCAGGTGCACGTAGGCATTGCCCGGCGCATTGGCGGGCAGGTGTTCCTTGAGCTGTTTCAGCGGGTCGACGACCAGCGTGAGCGGAGTCTTGAGGTCGTGGGAGATGTTCGTGAAGAAGTTGATCCGGGCCTGGGTCAGCTGCTTCATGTTCTGTTCCTTGATCCGCTCCAGTTCGAGCCGCTGTTCGAAGATCTTCTTGTTGGTGAAATACCGCCAGATGAAGTAGGCCACCGCCGAGAGCAGCGCCGCATAAACGAGGTAGGCCCAGCGGGAGAGGAAGGGCGAGGGGTGCACCCTGAAGCCGAGCGCCGAAACCTCGTCGCCCCACAGGCCGTCGTTGTTGGCCGCCTTGACCTCGAAGACATAGTTTCCGGCGGGCAGGTTGAAAAACTGCACCGCCTTCTGTCCCTGCGGCAGCAGGGACCATCTTTCGGAGTGTCCCAGCAGGCGGTAGGCATACTGGTTCTTCTCGGCGTTCAGGTAGCTGTTCGCCGAGAAGCGGATTTCGAAATTCGACTCCCGGTGCGACAGTTCGATCACGTCGCCCTCGCCTCCGCGGTAGGAGAGCGTGGAAATGGCTTTCTCCAGAGGCGAGTTCTTGGCGCCGGGCACGGCCGGCCGGCTGTTGATAAGCAGGTCCGTAAAATAGACTTTCGGCTTCTGGTCGTTGTATTTGATCTTTCCCGGGGTGAAGAGGATGAAGCCGTCCGTCCCTCCGAACAGCATTTCGCCTTTCGAGGTCTTGTAGCAAGCCCGCACGTAGTAGGCCCCGCAGCGGTTCGGGATGTCGATCTGCGATTTGCGGATCACCCCGTCGGTATGGTCGTAATAGTAAAGCCCGTCGTTGGTGCTGAACCAGACATCTTTCGAGGGGGTGTCTTCGAGGATGCCGAAGACTGTTTTGCCCTCCAGCCCTTCGCCGTTCCGGTCCCTGAAATTGACGTAACTGCCGTTGCGGCGCAGCAGGTTGACCCCGCCGCCACGGGTTCCGAACCAGATGTCGGAGTCGGAGGTGACGCAGTAGGAGCAGAGGTTGTTGACCGAATAGGGGGCCTCTGCGATGTAATGGCGCTTCAGAATCCGCCGTGTGGCGGGATCGACGACGTATGCGCCGTCGTGCCCGACGAGCCACAGGTTGCCCCGCTCGTCGTGGAACAGCGTTTCGATATGGATGCGGACGGCGTTTCCCTGTGCGTCTGTCAGCCGGACCGTCTCCACGCGTCCCGTACTCGCATCCTTGTACATCAGCTCGGCGTCCGGGTCGGTCAGCCAGATGCCCCGGTCGCCCTCCTTGGCGAAGTCATAGACGCTCAAAGGCTGTCCCGAGGCCGGATGGTTCATGTGCAGGTCGGAGAAACGTCCCTGCCGTTCGTCGAAGACCCGCATTCCGCCGTTGAACGCCGAGACCAGCAGCCTGTCGTTTCCGTCGTGCCACAGCTTTTTGATCATGTTCGACGTCAGGCCGCAGCGGCTCTCCTGCGTGTAATAGACGAACCGGCCGTCGCGGCGGTCCCAGCGGTTAATTCCCCCCCCCTCCGTTCCGATCCAGAGATTGCCCTCCGAATCCTCTTCGAAACAGCTGACGATGGGATGGTTCAGCCCGCCCGGCGTGGCTTTGAAATAGTCCACGCCGTTGTCCGCGAAGGTCATGTAGGCCAGTTTGCCGCCGTATGTGCCGACCCATATCCCGCCGTCGGGATCGGGGAAGATCGACCATACCGAATTGTTGGGCAGGGAGTAGGGATAGTGGAGGTCGGAACGCAGCAGCTGCGTGCTGGCGGTAAGCGGCTCCAGCAGCAGCAGTCCCGATTGCGTCGCTACCCAGATGATGCCCTGCGAATCGAGGTGAAGCTCCTTGGCGCCGGCGGATTTCTCGTATTCGAGCGGCAGTCGGAAATACCGTCCGATCCTGCCGTTGCCGTCGCATTCGTAGAGCCCGTCCATGAGCGTGAGGACATATACCGACCCGTTGCACTCCACCACGTCGCGGATCACGCAGCTGCCGCCGCCGACGGATGCGAAGAGGACGTATTGCCCGGTCTCCCGGTTCAGGCGGTAGAGATCGCCGCCCGACGCGGCGTAAACGTACTCCTTCGTGCACACCAGCGTCAGCGTCCGCCCGGGTGCGGACATCTCCGGAGGCATCGGATAGCGGGTCACGGCGGGCAGCCGTTCGGGGCTGAACGATTCGATGCCGTTGTTGCGGATCAGCCATACCGTCCCGTCGTTGTTCGCCGTGACCGAGCCGATATTGCCCTCCAGAACGAATTCGAACTCCAGCTTCCGGTAGTTGAAGCGCAGCAGCCCTTGGTTAGTCCCTACGTACAGGCCTTTCCGGTTGTCCGTGATCACCTGTCCGTAGGACCAGTAGGAATTCGGCAAGAGGTTCGTGACCAGGTCGGTCATCCGTACGAACGACGTGCCGTTGTACATGAACAGGGCGTCGTAGCCGCTGAACCACATACGCCCGACGCTGTCCTTGGCGATGCTGTGGATGCCTCCGTAATAGGAGGTCTCGGGCATGGTGTGGAAGCGGTAGTCCGGGATGTTCAGGGCATGGAGCGCCGGAGAAATCAGCGTTGCGGCGAAAAACAGCGCCGCAAACGGAATTTTCGTATATGCCTTATGTCGGGTCATCGTTTCTTCTTTAGCACAAAGTTAAAAGAAAAAGCGAAAAATGGATGCTTCGAAGCCCGGTTTTTCGGTTCTCCGCCGCCGGACCGGGCGCGCGGCGGGGAAAGCCGGGCTGCACCGCCCGGAGACGAAAAAGACGGCAGGGAAAACTCCCTGCCGTCTTTTTTATTGAATGAAGCGTTCCGGACCGGGGCGTGATTCCGGTGGGCGTTTACCGCCCCTGAAGCCCGCTTCTCAAGCGGGCGGGCGCAGAGCTGGATCGTAAGCCAGAATGGCCCGGCACCGCCCCTGAAACCCGCTTCTTAAGCGGGTTACCAGATGATTACGCGATCCTGTTCGGGCAGGAACATCGGTCCGTCGGCGATCGAGAAGGCGTCGTAGAAATCCTGCAGGTTGCGCAGCGTGGCGTTCACGCGCCATTTGCCCAGCGAATGCACGTCGAGTTTGGTGAGACGGGCGATCTCCTCGTCGCGGATATTCTGGGCCCACAGCGTGGCATAACCCAGATAAAACCGTTGTTCGGGAGTGAATCCGTCGATCGGGGCGGGAGCCTCCCTGCCTGCGAGCGAATTGCGGTAGGCCGTGCGGGCCACGCGCAGGCCGCCCTGGTCGGCGATGTTCTCGCCGAGCGACAATGCGCCGTTGGCGAAGATCGCAGGCTGTCCCTCCTTGGCGGGCAGAACCTCGATCGCGTCGAACTGCTTGACCAGAATGTCCGTCTTGGCCTTGAACGCGGCGTCGTCCTCGTCGGTCCACCAGTTGTTCATGTTGCCGTCCTTGTCGAAATTGCGGCCCTGGTCGTCGAACCCGTGGGTCATCTCGTGGCCGATCACCACGCCGATGGCGCCGTAGTTCACCGCGTCGTCGGCGTCGGGGTTGTAGAACGGCGGCTGGAGAATGGCGGCCGGGAAGCAGATTTCGTTGGTCGTGGGATTGTAGTAGGCGTTCACCGTCTGGGGCGACATGTGCCACTCGTCCTTGTCCACGGGCTTGCCCAGTTTCGAAATGTTGTCGGACGTATACCAGGCGTTGGCCTCGACGATGTTCTCCCAGTAGCTCTTCGCAGGGTCGATCTTCAGCGTCGTGTAGTCCTTCCACTTGTCGGGATAGCCGATCTTCACGGTGAAGGCCGCGAGTTTCTCCTGCGCCTTGGCTTTTGTGGCGTCGGACATCCAGTCGAGGGCGGCGATGTGCTGACCGAGGGCCGTTTGCAGGTTCTTCACCATGTCGAGCATCCGGACCTTGTCCTTCTCGGGGAAGTACTTGGCCACGTACATCTCGCCGACGGCTTCCGAAAGGGTTCCGTTGGGCACCGACATGGCGCGCTTCCAGCGGGGTTTCTGCTCCTGCTTGCCCGACATCACGCGGCCGAAGAAGTCGAACGACGCGTTGATGAAGTCGTCGCTCAAGTAGCTGGCGGCTGCGCCGATGTACTGTGCGGCGAGGTAGTAGCGGATGTCCTCCAGCGGGGCGGTTTTCATCAGTTCGTTGGCGTTGGCCAGGGCCGAGGGGGTCGTCACGATGATCTGCTCGAAATCGCCGATGCCCATTGTCTTATAGTACTCGGCCCAGTCGATGGCATCGTAGGCCTTCTCGAAATCGGCCTTCTTCGTGGGGTTGTACATGGCGGGGATGTTGCGCAGTTCGACGCTCGACCAGTTTTTCTCGGCCAGCTTCGTTTCGATCGACAGCACGCCGGCGACGGCCTTGTCGATGTCGGCCTCGGGAACGCCCGACAGCCGGAAGATTTTGCCCAGATACTCCTTGTAGGCGGTGCGGATCGACTCGTTCTCGGGATCGAGGTAGTAGTCGCGGTCGCCCATGATCAGGTCGGGCTGCGAGGCGTAGAGCGCGTTGATGTCGCTGTTCATCAGGTCGGACTGCACGCCCACGCCGAAGAACGGATTGGCGATCGAGGAGTGGAGCCTGGCCACTGCGGCGGTCAGCTGCGAGCGGTCGCCGATGGCGAGAATTCCGTCGACGGCGGCCTTGATCGGAGCGGCGCCCTCGGCGTTCAGGCGCACCGAGTCGAGCCCCATCTTGTAGAGGTCCGAAATCTTCTGCTTGACGCTTCCCGGCTCGGCTTTCTGCTGCGTCATGCCGGAGAACAGCTCGTTGATGCGCTTCTCGTTGTTGTCGCGCAGGATGTCGAACGAGCCGTAGCGCGCATATTCGGGCTTCAGGGGGTTGTTCTTCTGCCAGCCGCCCGTGGCGTACTCGTAGAAATCGGCGTTGGGGGCTACCGACAGATCGAAGTTCGCCATGTCGAGGGCCGGGGTCTTGGGGGTATTCTGACAGGCTGTCATGCAAGCCATTGTTGTTGCGAAAAGAATGATTTTTTTCATGTCGTTCGGGGTTTGATAAAACGGGGACTTCCGTGAAAACCGGAAATCCCCGCCGTTGTAATTGTTACGGTATGCCCGGTTAGTCGCGGATGGCCGCAACGCCCGGCAGGTCGCCGAATTCGATGTATTCGAGCAGCGCGCCGCCGCCCGTCGAGATGTACGACACCTGGTCGGCCAGGCCGAACTTGTTGATGCAGGCTACCGAGTCGCCGCCGCCGATGAGCGAGTAGGCGCCGTTCTTCGTAGCCTCGGCGATGGCCTGGGCCACCTCCTTGGAGCCGGTTGCGAACTTGTCGATCTCGAACACGCCCACGGGGCCGTTCCAGAGGATGGTCTTGCAGCCCAGGATGTGCTCGCGGAAGACCTTTTTGCCCTCCGAGCCGATGTCCAGACCCTCCCATCCGTCGGGAATGTCGTTGGCCGGCGCCTCCTTGGTGTTGGCGTCTGCCGAGAATGCGTCGGCGATCAGCGCGTCGGGCGACATGACCAGCTGCACGCCCTTCTTCTTGGCCAGCTCGAGGATCTCGAGCGCTACGGGGAACATGTCGGGTTCGCAGATCGAGCCGCCGACCTTACCGCCTTGCGCAGCCGCGAAGGTGTAGGTCATGCCGCCGCCGATGATGATCGAATCGACCTTCTCGATCAGCGCCTTGATCACGCCGATCTTCGACGAAACCTTCGATCCGCCCACGATGGCGCAGAACGGATGGGCCGGGGCCTCCATCAGCGAGGAGATGGCCTTCACCTCTTTCTCCATCAGGTAGCCGAACATCTTGTCGTTGGGGAACTGTTTGGCGATCAGGTAGGTCGAAGCGTGCTTGCGGTGGGCCGTGCCGAACGCGTCGTTGATATAGCAGTCGGCCAGCGAAGCGAGTTTCTTGACGAACTCCTTCTGCGGACCCTCTTTCAGGGCCTTCTTGGCGGCGTCCTTCTCCTCCTTCGAGGCGTCTTCGGCCAGGCCGCGGGGCTTGCCCTCCTCCTCGGCGTAGAAACGCAGGTTTTCCAGCAGCATAACCTGTCCGGGCTTGAGGTTTTTGGCCATTTCGGCGGCCTTCTCACCGATGCAGTCGCCGGCGAACTCGACCTTCGTGCCGAGGTTTTTCTCGACGGCGGGAACGATCTGCTCGAGCGAGTATTTGGGATCGGGATTCTTCTTGGGACGTCCCATGTGCGACATCAGGATCACCGAGCCGCCCTCGGCGAGCACCTTCTTGATGGTGGGGATGGCGGCGCGGATGCGCGTGTCGTCCGTCACTTCGCCCTTCTCGTTGAGGGGCACGTTGAAATCCACGCGGATGATCGCGCGCTTGC
>ERZ1673743.958-NODE-958-length-36289-cov-82.738947_pt1 | contig 36289 bp, 41 predicted proteins | sample MGYA00580197_ERZ1673743 | MGnify/ENA primary metagenome ERZ1673743 (study PRJEB41218, sample SAMN15661795) | gut metagenome | host: Homo sapiens | place: Canada: London | collected 2015-08-20/2019-03-30 | study: EMG produced TPA metagenomics assembly of...
CGGGGTAACTCGCTCTGCTTCAGTATATAATAAAAGAAAGTGTCAAAGATGGAAAAATACTCATAATTTTTGGATCATGAGTAATCTCAGACGATGAAATCTAAAACGCATCTTCTATGGTCTGATATGCGGTTTCCAATATTATTCTTCTCAACACAGCGATGCGGGGCATCGAATATCCGTGTCGCCGCAAGATGTGCAACCGGGGACGGTTGTTCTCATCTTACGACTGAACACGTTCATTCCATGCCCCGCAGATGCTTCAATCCACGGGGACAAAGACCTTCATTTGTTCTGCGCCTCCGCTGCTCTATGGCTTGACCAAGTGCCGGACATTATCCGGTTCCGGGATTGCACAATCCTTTCTTTGTATCACAGCCTGATAGTAGTCCTTGACAGGACGGTTCCATTTTTTGTATCTCTGCGATGTTGAACATCGAATATCCGTGACGCCGGAATATGTGCAACCGGGGGCGGTTATCCACATCTTCCGACTAACCCCGGTATTCCATGTTCCCCACTGTTTCAATCCACGAGGATAAAGACCGTCATTTGCTCCGCGCCTCCGCTGCTCTATGGCTTGACCAAGTGCCGGACATTATCCGGTTCCGGGATTGCACACTTCTTTCTTTATCCAATGCCGGTTTTTCTTGTTTTCGATTTTCCTGGGGATGCCGTTTCGGGTCGGACGGCATTTTGATTTCAATGTTGTCCTGTGGCTTCCCTGTATATCGGGGAGGCCATTTTCTATCCATACGCGTACCTGAGCCTTGTGGGTCAGTTGGAGTTGCTTGCCAAAATAAACGTGTGGCAAAGGGACATTCGCGTCGATCCGGAAAAATCTCCACCCTGCGGGTCGTATTTTTCCGTCTTGCCGTGAACATCCCTTCTTTTGAGCCACACGCCTTTCAGGTGTCAAGCAACTCAAACAACCACACTGTCTTTGGACGCATGAGGTTAAAAAAAAGCCCCCACCGATATGAAAGCCACAAAACAACATATAAATAGGTCAAGGCAAGCTCGCCAATCCTCCTATCATTACCGCATAAGCAAGGCGGTTGCAAAGGTGGCGAAGGTGATACTGATTGTAATTGGTGCTATAGTTGGTCTGACTATCGGTTGGGTGGCAAGACAGATATTCCGAGGCATAGGCTGGATTATATCCATACTCACCGCATTGGGAATAATCTATTGGCTGATAACTTTCTAAATATTTACGACTATGGCAAGTAACACAATGAAGGGAACCCAAGCGTTCCAAGATACCATCAAGGCATATCTTGAAGAAAAGGCGTTGAGCGACAACCTTTTCGCAGTAAAGTTCGCCAATCCCTCAAAGACGATAGAGGACTGCGTAACTTTCATCATCAACCAAGTGCAGAAAAGCGGTTGCAGCGGCTTCGCAGACGATGAAATCTTCGGTATGGCTATCCACTACTACGAGGAAAACGAGATTGAGGTTGGCAAGCCTATCAACTGCCAAATGGTGGTGAACCATACGGTAGAACTCACTGAGGAAGAAAAGGAACAAGCACGGCAAGACGCCATAAACAGACTCCGTGATGAGGAAATGGCTAAAATGCGCCGACCCTCACAGTCCAAGAAAGCCACCGAGAAGAAACCCCAAGTTGAACAACCAAGTCTTTTTGACTTATAAATCCCATACGACTATGAAACCCAAGACGAAATTGCAGAAAGAGGTGGCAACGCTGTCAAAGACACTGCGCCCTATAACCAGCGTGCAGACGGAATGGGCATACAAACACTGCTTTGAACATTTCGCCTACCGCACCAAAAACGGAACAAAGACCTGCTCCGACTGCGGACACGTTTGGAAAAGCGGGGAAGGAACTCTTTGCGACACTCTTGCAGGTTGCACTTGTCCTAACTGCGGTGCTGAACTGAAAGTGAAGGACACACGCAGACGCACACAAAAGGAAACCGCCTATTTCAGCGTGATAACCGCCCACAAAGGTTTTCAGGTTATCAGAGTGTCGCAGATAAGGAGCGAGAGCCGGAAGGGAGAACCGATGAAACTCTATTGTGAAGAGGTTGTGCAAAGATGGATTTCCTCCGAAGGCAAAATCACCGATATGGCATTGCTCCGTGGAATGACGTTCCATTATTGCGACAGTTGGTCTTATTGGAGCGATATGGAGATACGCCCACACAATAGCCTTTACGATGATGTTGTCGTATGGAGCGAGGTTTATCCGAGAATGTCAGTTATTCCCCAACTAAGGCGCAATGGCTTCAAGGGTGATTTCCACGGCATATCCCCCGTGCGTCTTTTCAAGGCACTGCTATCCGATGCAAGGATTGAAACGCTGATGAAAGCCGGAGAGATTGAGGTAATGAAATACTTTCTTACCAATCCCCGAAATGCGGATGAACTATGGGCATCGTATCTCATCGCCAAACGGCACCGATACCATATAAACAACATTGAAATGTGGTGCGACTACCTCCGTATGCTTCTCAATCTCGGCGAGGATATACACAACCCCAAGAACATCTGCCCCAAAGATTTCATAGAGGCGCACGACAAAGCAAGCCGAAGGATTGAAGCAAAAAGAGAAAAGGAACTTACCGAGCGTCAGCGCATCCGCCAGAGGGAACAGCGTGAGCGTGAGCAACAGGAATTGCTTAAAGAGAAAGAGCGTGAGGAAGATTTTATCGCCCTCAAATCCAAATTCTTCGGATTGGTGATAACCGACAAGGAAATTTCAGTCAAGGTGCTTGAAAGCATAGACGAATATTTCACCGAAGGTAAGACACAGAACATCTGTGTATTCGGAGCCGGATACTACAAGAAAGCTGACACTCTCATACTCTCGGCAAGGATAGACGGCAGGATTATAGAAACCGTTGAGGTTGACCTCACAACTTTCAAAGTCGTGCAGTGCCACGGCAAAAACAATATGGACACTGCTTATCACAACCGCATCATTGACCTTGTGAACTCAAACGCCAAACTCATCAAGGAAAGAATGACGGCCTAATGTTTAACCCGACCTGCGTCAGCAATGGCGCAGGTCATAAATCCCCACCGACAATGAACGTAACATTTGAACACCCCACCATCATATTTGATGATAAGATTGCCGAAATCATCATAGAGTTTGTAAACCACATCCTCTATGCCGACAACGAGGAAAACCTGCGGAGAATTATAGCCGATTTTGCAGACAAGTATGACCTTGACCGATACTTTGTCTATGGCTACGGCAGCCACCACCTATGGCTGAAACAAAGAAAGATAACCAACCCCGATATGACATTTGAATATCGGATACTGATTGTAGAATACTAAAACCGTAACACTATGGCAACCAAAATGACCGCCAATGGGGTGAGTACAACCACCACTCCCGGCACCGAACAATACGAAACTTTCTACTCCGCCCATCGTGGCAAGAAAGTAAGCAGGGTAATGTATGACTATCGCCATACCGATAGGACTCTATTTTCCTGTGTGGCTCCCACTCTAAAAGAGTGCAGACAACGCCGTGATGAATGGCTGAACAAGAAAATCAACAACTCAAAATGAACAGCACTATGGACAATCAGATTGCAGTAACAATACTCCAGCAGATAGGAGGACACCGCTTCATCGCAATGACGGGAAGCCACGACTTCATCAACCTCGGCAATGGATTGAGAATGAGCCTAAGCCGTAACAAGACATCGGCTAACCGCCTTGAAATTATCTATGATGAGGGAGCAGACCTCTACAATCTGCGCTTCTATCGCCGCACATTCAGCACAAAGACTTGCGAGGTAAAGACGAAAGACATCAAAACCTATGAAGGCGTCTATTGCGATATGCTTGAGGACATCTTCACCGATGTAACGGGTCTATACACCCACTTTTGAAGAAATATTTGCCAAGTCGTAATATAGAGAAAGCGGTGCAACATCGGAATGAAGTTGTACCGCTAATTTTTCAAAAATTTCGGCCGCCAAAGGCGGCATCTGTTCTCACCTCTCTTTCGGTAAAATTCTCATCCTTATTATTTACCAACGCTTATCATTTATTGAATATTTTCCTATAATTCTTAAAAATGGTATGTAATTCCAAATCCTAATCTGTTTTCCCTAAACATCATATCTCCTTTTAACAAATTAGTTATGCCAATATCGGCTTTGAAATAAAGAATAAATTCTTTTATTGGGAATCCAATACCAATGGTCCAAGAACAATCAAAACGCCGTTGACCGTGGATACCCCAAAGGTCAAAGTCATCTTCCATCCCTTCTATGAGTTTTTTGTTCTTAATATCTACACTACCGGCAAAAGCGTAACGGATTTGTGGTCCAGTAAACACATTCATAGGGAAATCAAATGAATATCCAAATACTAAAGGGACTTGTATTCCCCATTTATGTAATTTCGGATCACTTTCCAATATTTTTCCATCATCTCCAGTAATAACAAGGTCTTTATATTTATATTGAGCATAAAATAAAGATATTTCAGGTTCAAAATAAAAATGGCTCCCAATATAAATATGGCTAACACATCCTACAGTTAATCCATAACCCGGGTTGAACATATTTACGTCTGCATTTTCTCCATGCCATTTTCCGGGCAGTTCTACATCAAAGGAGGTCTGTACGCCCCATCTTATTGGGTTGTGGTTTTTAGCGACTGCTGTACTACCAATGACACTAAGAAGTATTGTAATGATTGTTTTTATGATAATATATCGCTTCATATTTATTATTGCGGTAACCTTTAATTTTGAACTTGCTAAATAAACCTTTTGTGCCGGGATGCTATGGGATGTATAATCATAAGCAACAAATTCAACAATCTGATGCTTATGATTATACTTTAACGGTTAGTAGAATTAAATTCTTTCAACGTCCTACCTTATACACGAGTTTTACATCTTCGGGTGCGCATGGACGCCAATAGTTTTTCGGATAGTTATAACCGGCCATGTTGGTTATAATTCTGTAACATGTAGTAGCTACCTTCTGCTTTTTGCTTCCTGCGGGTTGATTAGTATCAATATAAGTTCCTCGAGTTACAGTGGCATTGCTTACGGTACTTGGTAAATAACCACATCTGTTGTCATTCACACCGCGCAATATCATTGCATCTGGATCAGGAACATCTATCTCTATCCACACTGTTGCCACATCGCATATGTATACACCATAAGAACCATTAGATGCCATTGATCCCATGATAACCTTTTGATTCTTCAGAGTTCCTACCTGAACAGTCCCATTATGTACGACTGTCTCCCATTCAATTGCCTGTGGCTCTATTCCGCCGCTACGAGTGAAGGTACTAAGTGCATCATCTTTTAAAGCATGATTTTTAGTTACTGGAGTTGATGGTTCATCAACTGAATCGCATGCTGCCAATGAGGCTATTAACAGCATTGAAATAATTGTTCTTAATATTAATTTCATAACGCAATAGATTTATCTGGGAGTGTTGATTAGAGCCTTTTCTGCATCTATGAGACCATAACCGTGACTTCTATTCCATGTGCCATTCTTACGAGTCTCATTGTAGCTGTTTGGCCCAACCTTTTTAGTATTCTTTTCAATGATGTCATTGACTTGAATTACGGTAAGACGAGGATTCCGTTCAAGTATAAGCGCCGCCAATCCAGCAACGTGAGGACAGGCCATTGATGTCCCGTTCCATGATGCTGTTTCATTATTTGGAATTGTTGACAATACATTCACTCCAGGCGCTACAACATCAAGTTTATCTCCTGTTTGAGAGAAATTAGAAATATTGCCATTAGGGCTTAAAGCTCCAACAGTTAGAATTTTGTCATTGCAATTGGCTGGATAGGATACCAACGTACTATTCCCACCATTGCCTGCAGCAAAAACAATGATACATCCCTTACCCTCTCGTCCATACTTGAAAGCATCTGCAATAGCCTCTTCAACAGCCGCATGTTTTGTAGAAGATCCCCAAGAATTGGAAATTACATCCACTCCATTTTTATAAGCCCAAATAAATCCATCGGCTCTTTTTAGACGACTGTTTGTCGAACCCATTAAAGAGTTGCTTATGGAAACTATCTTTGCATCAGGTGCGACACCAGCAACTTGTATACCATTGTTTCTAACGGCCGCAGCAATACCGGCACAATGGGTGCCATGATCTCCGAATAGTTTGGCTGGCGAAGTCCCGGATTCTGTGTCGAAACTCAACGGATAGATATTTTCGGCGAGATCTATATGGTTTACATCCACGCCTTGATCGAGTATGCCGATTTTTATTCCGCGACCAGTTGCATATGACCATGCGCCACAGATTGAGATGTCGATGTCGTCATAGTTTGCATTGTAGAGACCCCACTGCTGGGTTACCAATGGGTCGTATGAGCATAAGGCATCGTTCTCCGATGAGAAATCCGCTATGGCTTCTGCAAACTGTCCGGATTCGTACAGTTTGTTGGCAATATCCAGAGATGTGCCGTTTGTCGCGGTTGTCACGGAGAGAATATACCATAGCGGCATAAACTGATCCCGTGATACGATAGTGAGATTGTTTTCTCTGGCTGCTTTTTCTAACAGCGTGTAATCCGATGCTTTCTTCAGCTTTACATTCAGATAGGGAGTGATGGCTATATTGTCGCCGTTGTCACTTTTATAACACGGAGACACCATAGCGGCTGATGAAATGCCTTTTAGTTTTGCCTTAAAAGAGACAGCTCCGGAACGAGATACGTTTGGTGAATCATCCTCGCAAACGATAACCCGGAATGATTTGTCTTTAATCTCCCTGACCACAGAGTATCCGGAAGACAACGACATAGGTGTCGATGAAGCGACAGCGACAGCCACACTCATTCTGTCACTTACCTCCGTAAGAGGTATTTTCTCTCCCTGACAGTAATAGTAGGGAGTACTGGCTACAGAAGACAGATATCCTGCCACCAGCATGGAAATGAAGAAATGCGCTTTCATTGTTGTTATTTATTTGGTTATTTCCTGATTGCTATTTTATAGGTTGTCCCATCTATTGACAACAGGTATATCCCTGTTGTCCCGACGGGAATCGATACGGTTTCCCCATTGGATTTAGCATTATATACAATCTTCCCGTCAAGGGAATACAGCATAATGTTATTTCCATTGGTCGCATTGTCAATAAATATCCTTCCATTGACAACTTTTATATCATGTTCAATGTCCTTAATATCCGATATCCCGCTGCTGTTACCTATTGCCATTATATTACGAGGATTGACTATAACATCTCCATTTTCGGTTACAAGCGTACCTTCAGGTATTATTATTGTATATCCATTTTCGGAAGTAAGGGGTGTATTATCAAAATTCACAGTCATAACATACTGACCGTTATCCTCTAACATAGTCGGAACCGCTTCCTTTACAATAATGCCCTCTTTCTCAATACAAAGCTGTACTATCGGATTGACACTCAGCATGACAGGCTGATTATAGTAGAACTTTACTTCACCCAGTACATCAGTTGGATGGTGATCGAACAGACTGCACCATACATACTGTATCGGAACGACAGGCTCCGTGTAGCCTCCAATAAAGCTTACAGAAATCTCCTCATTGGTAATGTCGGGACGATGCAATGAACTCACACAACCTTTTGGCAATTTAACGGTATATTCAACACCCGACTCAAAATTGACGGTTTTACCAAAATCTATTCCGGCATAGCCGAGATCCCAGTCCCAGCTGACGTCACAGGGATATTTTTTTACCGGAACATCTTCCCGATACAGGATGATCTCTCCGTTCTCAACTGATGCAGTCTCTATGCCAAAATAGAATCCGATTCTACGAGCATTCTGTACAATTGAGCCATTCTCTATGGAGGAAGTTGCCTCACCGAGATTTCCGGGAACCTCAAACTCCACCGAAATGGCATCGTTGGAAATTGTCGGATGACCTTCTTGGAATATCATTCCCTCAGGAACCACGAGAGTATATGTCTTTCCTTTTGGAAGACTCAAAGGGGTATCAAAGGTTATTACTGCTGTTCCTTGAACTTGCTTCGTTCCTGTATTATTTGAAGCAGAGATTACACCTGTTGCAATCGGTTCGTTTCCTGAATATACCGTAGCGTTAGAATTCCCCACGATACCGATAGCACCGTCGAAAGTGAATCCAATATCTACTATTGGATGACAGACGGGACGATCTCCGATCGTGCATTGTTCCGGTATAAGGCCTGAAGCATGACCATTTAAAGGAGCCACAAGACCCGCAATAGAAATCAGAGTCAAAATCGTTTTCTTCATATGTCTTTTCATTGTGGTCTATGCCATAATTTGGATGTTATGGCATAGACCGATAGTTGTTATTTTCGAGGTGTATTTATGACAGCTTTGTAGGCATCAATAAGACCATAGCCGTAATACTCATTCCATGTACCGTATGTCTTGTTTGTACTGTAAGGTACTGTTCCAACTTTTTTAGTATTTTTTGCTATTATCTCACGAACCTTTTTTGCTGTAAGCGAAGGATTCCTTTCTAAAATTAAAGCAGCCAAGCCAGCAACATGAGGACATGCCATTGATGTCCCGCTCATCTTAGCTATCTGATTATTCGGAATTGTTGACAAAATATTGGTACCGGGAGCTGTTACGAAAAGATTAGATCCGTGTGCAGAACTGTCTAATAACGTCCCATTAATTGTCATATTGGCCACAGCCAACACATCTTGACTATAATCCCCTGGGTAAGAAATGGGACCTCTCGTATTACCGGCAGACTTAACGAATACACAACCTTTCCCTTCACGACCTTTTGTTACGGCATTGTCAATTGCATCCTCTAAAAGATCATTCTTGTTGCATCTCCACGAGCATGAAATTACATCGGCTCCATTTTGCCATGCCCAATTAATTCCATTTGCCAAATTTGATTCCAGATTTGTAGACCATGTTAGACTATTGCTAACAGACATTAGTTTTGCATCGGGTGCAACACCGACAACCTGAATTCCATTGTTCCTGACTGCTGCAACAATTCCTGCGCAATGAGTACCGTGAGATCCATATACTTTACTGGGAGATGTTTTTGTCTCTGTGTCGTAACTCAGAGGATAGATGTTGTCGCGCAGATCCTGATGATTCAGGTCAATGCCCTGATCAACGACAGCGACCTTTATTCCTCTTCCCGTAGCGTAACTCCACGCCTGACTTAATGAAATGTCAAGGCCTTCGTATTGGGAATTATACAATCCCCACTGTTCATATACGTTTGGGTCGTATGAGATTTCTATTGCATCAAACGTAAAACTCGGAAATGCAGATGCGAATTTCCCTGTCTCATAGATCGCATTGGCAATGTCAACCGCATTACGTCCCGGAACATCCTTTACTCGCAGATTGTACCATAAAGGCATAAAAGGATTCTGCTCTATGATTTCGCAGCCTTTCTGTTGCGCCACTGTCCGGAGAGTTGAATAATCTGCAGCGGATTTGAGCTTGACATTGATATACCCGTTAGGTATAAGTTCGTTTCCGCTTTCAGACTTGTAACAGGGTTGAATGTTTACCGATGTAGAGGTATTTGCTGCAATGGCACGCTTGATTGTGGTGGATGAAGACAGTTCATACACCTTGATAAGACTGCGCGTGTCCGAAATTATTTTGACAAGCGTGAACCCGTTTGACGGGGAGAGGGATACATTCTCTGTTTTGGGAGCAATCGACACAATCTGGGTCGCGTCCTCGCTCAACGGCATTTTTGTACCGTGATAGTAGTAGTAACTGTCCTGTGCCGACATTGATAACGACAGACAGAATACTGCTACCATAAAAGTGATGAACTTCTTCATACGGTGGTTTATTTGATTGTTATTTTTTGAGTTGTTATTATGTTTCCCTTATCGGAATATGAAACGAGATATATGCCGTCTGCCAGTTCCGGCAACCTGCAGGTGCCGTCCACAACTGAACCAGAGTAGGCCATTCGCCCGGAAAGGTCAAATATCTTTATCAATCCTTCGGAATGGTTGTCTGATATATAAACACAACCATTGCGGTAGGCCAGACGGACTTTTCCATTGTCCGAAACTACATTTGCAACTCCGGCCTCTTTAGGATTGATTACCGCACGGATGTTTAGACCGTAAGCTTTCCGTGATGATGCTCTGCCAAAACCGAAGGAATCCACCAACATAGACTTGGCTATATTGCTGGGTTCAATAGGTCTGCCGTTATAACCACACGCCGGCATTTCAACCCCGGTCCAATAGGCTCCGTCAGTTTTGTAAAAAGGATCCGGTTCGCCATACCACAAACCAAAACCACATACAGGTAAGAATATACTGTGTTCATTTGGCCCATGTATTCTTACGCCCCGCACACCATTTTCTTCAGACGATCCGTTGCTCCAGCACAACATCCGTAACTCATAGCTTTCCTGTTCATTTGGAAGCCTCCAGCCGTTGCCCCATTGATAGCGTGCCGCATCATATTCGGTTCCGCTGATGTCAGAGCCGATGTTTTCAAGGACAGCCCATTCGCCATTGTTCGGATCCACTTCATACCCTTCAAAGAACTTGTAGCTTTCCCATGAGAAATCTTCGCGAGGCTCCGTTTCTCCCCATGCAAAGTACCAGCCTTTTTCATAAGGGGAAGTCGCACCTACATTATATGTAGCCCATAATGTGCCGCTTGGAAGCCCCAGGTCTACATATTCATGACCTCCGATGACTCCGTCCGGTTCGCTTGGTGCCGGTGGCTGCGGTTCATCTGCGAAGCAGTTTATTGCCAGACCGCACATTAAAAGAGTAATTAAATTCTTCATAAGCATTGTTTTTTGTTGTAGAGAGGCGTGGCATTTATCTCACGCCTCTCTGCAACAATTCATTATTATTTGATGGCTACCTTCTTTGAGGTTACACCATTTGAGGTCTCAACGCTTATGATATAAACTCCCGGCTGTGTTATATTGAGAGAGGATACCGACAGGTTAACATAGGTTTCTTTACAGTTGACAGAACCAATGCAGTTGCCTGCCAATCCATATACCGAAACCTTCTGAATCTTCTCAGGAGCATTTATCGCGAACGAGCCGCTTGTATTCGCAGGAACAGCAATCTGTACGGATTCGTCTGTGATTGAAAGTCCGGATACACCGGCTGTATTAGAACCTTTGGCTCTTGCCTTAGCGACGGACTGCGCAGTCCCATTTGATATACCGGCGAATATACTGCATCGCGATACAGGGTTTGACGAACTGTAGTTGCTGACACTTATACCGGAGGTCTTCATCAAATACTTCTGAGAAATGTAGGAATCCCATGCCGACAGATTGTACTGCTCTCTTTTTGCACTTGGCGCATCGTCATTGAATCCTACGATTTTATCACATCCGCCTCCGTGGATGAACAGGTATGGATCATCTTTACCGAAGTTATTGCAGCAGGTAAATGTCGCGTAATAATTGTTGTCACGAGGGATAGTGCAATCTCTATACGAAAGAGATATGGGTATGTTTTCGTAATAATATGCACCGTTCACATTGACATCTGCTAAAGCGGAGCCTCCGCTTACAGAATGTCGTACTCTTACGAGATATTGACCGGATTTGGGTATCTTCACTCTGGCAGTGGCAACCTGCATTGATGAATTAAGAGTTTTCTCAGAAAGGTAAACCGACCCCAATCCCTGCATTTCCTCTGAAGTGGCCGGCGTATACATAAGCATGGTTTTTATAGAGGTTGGACGATTCCCGGATTTACGATTGCTGAATTTGGACTTGCTGGGTTGATTATACCGGGATTGACCGGGCGCACTATACCGGGATTGATGGTGAACTTAGGCGCAGAACCGTAATATACGATATCAATCTTGTGTGAGGCGGAGCTTGAGGTAGTGATGAAGATTTCCTGATCTTTCGTGAAGCTGAAGGTCTTGTAGAACGTATAGTTCAGGGGAACATTTGAAAAATGTTCCGGCAGCACACCCGTTGCGTCACTCGCATATTCGGTTATACCGTCATCCTCGGGAACATCATAATTGACGCCTGCTGCGGCGTCTTCGAGATATTCCTCGTATGCCTCTGACGAGAATGTGGCGGCAGCATCGTTCAGGGCCGCCCTGAGGGTCTCGACTTCAGGAAACTCAGGAGCAAGGGTTGCGATGGTGATGACATTCTTACCCGCTGACAGATCGAAAGTCTCGTGGCCGTCAACCCGGGCTCCCTGCCAGTTGCCGACAGTCGGGTTGATGGAGCCGATGTAGTTCTCGTTCACATAGATGAAGAACGTCGAATAGCGGTTGTTGGCGTACTTGGTCGGCAGAAGCCAGAATTCCGTGTAGTACTCGCCTGCCTCGACTGCCTCGACTTCGAAGCTCTTGAAGTTGTAACTGCCATCCGTTGCCGATGAGACCCCCGTGATCGGGAGTGTAGTTGTCGGGGATATTTCAACTCCCGCCACTTCTTGCGCCACAGTTATTGGCGCATTCGCTGTTGCCAGCACTATGCCGACAGCAATCATGAGTAAGCTTTTCTTTCTCATTGCGTTTTGTGTTTTAAGTTATTATTATGGTTTATTCTCGGAATACACACTTTCAACCATTCTCCGCATAGTTCTATTGCGATAAGTATTGGTGTGTTGATTCGTTTCAGAAATATCAGATAGTGATTTTGCCAGTGGCAATCCAATCCTCGCCTTCTATCCGGATAATGATTAGACCATTATAGTTGCTTGGTACATCTAACACCGCATTGATGTAAGGGGAATAATCCAAAGTATTCCCATTATCATCACACAGGAATACTTGAGCTGACACTTCATCGCCACTTGTAACTTCAACCTGACGTGTTTCACTGTCGTAAAACACTTCAAAAGGAAGCTGTAACGGGGAACGACGCACTGTCGTGCTTTGAGTACCCTGACCAAGTTTATATAGTTCCATAAAGACTCCACCTTTTGAGGCGAAGGTCTGGAAAACAAAGGAGATTATTACTCCGATAATTAAGAGATACTTTTTCATATCGTTGATTTTGTTGTTTTAACTGCTGCAAAGTTACTGTCAGAAAAGTTTTCAAACAAGAAGAAAAGTTTGACAGTCAAACTTTTTATATCCCTGATTTATAAGTATTTATAAATGGGGGGGGGTGTTTGATTATTATTCAGGTGGGTCATAAGTTTGACGGCAGGACGAAATCTGTCTGTAAACAGATGCTTTTGGACATAGGAACCAGATACTTCCATCACTCAATTAGTTTTAATATAAAATGCTGGAGTATGCTTTCTCCATTAGAGCCTGGATATGTAGTGAAACAAACCACTAAACTAAATGTACAGATGAATACTATAAGAGATAATACACTCCAACGGATATAAGAGATATCCATATTCTTTACAATCCAGTTTATTCTCTTGACTGTAGAACTTTTATACTTCATATAAATGTTGATATTCCATGAATGGCTGCAAAGATACTTACTCAATTATTTTCAATCAAGAATAAAAGTTTGACATCCTATAAATACATAAGGCTAAACAACAAGTATTTACAATTTGCGTGTATTCATATTTTGGCGCAATCCCACTCAAAGTTTGACAAATAAGATTTAAGGGTCATACGTAACTATTTCCATATACAAAAAACCAGTCCATCTGTCCGTTTGCAGATGGACTGGTTTTAATACCCCTTATGGAGTGTTGTAACTATAATTTCTTCATAAGTTTCCGAATATATATTCCTATATTTGTCTGATGCTCGTCAATACCAAGTTTCTTGCGGACATCACTGCTGATATGATAATGTCTTTTCAACTGCATATATTCCCCGGCCTCTTTTCCCCGGAGACCAATCGCATAAAGGCAGACATAGTTGATTTCCGATTCGGTCAGTCCGTGTTCTTCTAAATATTCAATGAACCTCGGATGAGATGCTTTGAATGCAAGGCGAGTTGTATTCATAAACTCATCCTTGTCCTGAATAAGCCTGTCTCTCCAGTCTCCGTAGGATTTAGAGTAAGCATTGTTATCAGTAATCTGCGCAGCTAACAGTCCATTTAACATTTCTATCCTGATCTTGATAGCCTCTTCTATGGGCTTGGCAAGATCCTTTCTCTTGTTAAGAATTTCTTTAAGGGATGCGCTTTCATCCTCTAATTGTTCAATCTTAAGACGAAGGTTCTCCGCAGCCAGTGACTGACGCTCACATTCCAGTTCGGCTTTTTGCTTTTCAAGAACGGCATTATGTCTCTCCAATTCAAGTTTCTCATTCGTTTGTTGAAGATTCTGCTTCTCCAGCTCGGCCTGATGATTTCTCAGTTCAAGATTTTCGTTTTCTTTTTTTAGGTTCTCCTGTTCAAGTTGTAGCCTTTCATTTTCTTGTTCTTCCAATAAGTTCTTTGCTCTACTTAATCTATAACGATAATATATGTATCCAATAATAATTAACAACACAAACGCCACACATAGGCTCAGCCAAATAAACCGATCCCTCTTCTGAAGCATCAGGAGATTCGATTTTTCCATATCATGACGTTCTTTCGCAAACAACAAATCATGGGAAAATATATTAAGATGGATAGAATCAAGCGTGGTGGAAAAAATTCGGTATGCCTCCAACGCACCAGCAAAATCTCCACTCTGTTCCAAAACATCAGACTGAACAGCTAAATATTTTAATGTTGTTCTTACTTCAGATGTTGAGGGAATCGCATCCAAAAAACGCTTTGCATTAAATACATCTCCAATTTTACAATATGCCATAGCGACACCCACTTTTGTTATTTCGTCAATGCTATCCACAGAATTGTAATAGTTAAGAATACTGCTGATCTCCGCTTTATTTCCAAATTTTACCACATACGATAATATATACGGAGTAATGGCAGAACTTAATTCGCTTTTTTTGCTGAGCTTGTCCTGAGTAATTGACATTATGCTATCGGCAAGATTCTTATCACCAATTAGAATACTGCCATCCAGCACGTTGGCAAGACTCAACATCTCATAATCAGGACGTTCTAATTCCTTATATAAGTTAGCTGCTTCAAGATTGACTTTAATAAAATCCTTAAATTTATAGGTCGTGTAAAAAATCGTTCCCTGAGCCACCAAGAGATTTGCCATCGTCAAAGTATCTGATGCTTGTCCGAAACACTCTCTTCCTCGCATAAAACTCTGCATAGCCGAATCGTTGTTTTCCCGATTCTGATATATACGGCCCTGATAATAATAAGTCCTCAACTTTTCGTCAGCGGTGCCCCTCTTTATGAAGTAGTCAATAGCCGGCTGGAGAATATCGAAACTCGTAGTATCAATATAATTCTTATCCAACGCCATTGATTTCAGAAGAGCATAACGTGCTTTATCCCTCTTGCCGCCGAGCGACTCAACATTGACGGTATTCAAAATGGACAGGGCCGAATCAGGTCTTGAATCCATCAAGGACTCTACCAGATACATTTTTCCTGAAGCTCCGCTGTGTCTGTCACAGCCGGCAATAGCCAATACCGCTACAGACAGGCATAATGTAATTATAATTCTTACCGAGTAATTGATCATATCCTATAGTTATTCTGCGCAAGTCGAATAAACCTTTATAATTTCTTGATCATATAGGTCTTTTACCTCTACATCAAGAAGATTTGCTATTCTCAACAAAGTCAAGATATCTGGCTGAGAGGAATTGGTACACCACTTGGATACGGTTGTAGGATCCACATCCAATTTGGCGGAAAGCCATCTGTTAGTCAAATTCCGTTCTGTCAAGATTATCTTCAGTCTATTGATTTTCGGCATGGCATCTGTTTTTAGTCTGCAAAAATAATGAAAATTTTTCATCCAATACGCCTTTCGTCTCGATTTTCTGCATTTATATCTTGATTTTGACCTAAATTCAGTCCGATACTAAAAATCCCCCGACTAATATTTTAGTCGGAGGACGATATTATGGGATGAATAAGGCCGCAAGCTCTGTAAGCCTTCTTTGGTATAATTCTTTGTGAAATTTGCCTTTATAGCGACAGTGGGCGGTGTATGCCTTGAATATGTTTCGGTCTCCTGTTTTCAGTTTTTTCAATACACTGCTTTTGTTGACTACACCAGGGCCGCAATTATAAGCCAGCGCACCGAGAAGAACTGAATCTTTGCCATATTGGGAATATAAGGCACATAATTTTTTAAGGTCTTTGCGAAGCAACGCATCCGCCTGAGCTTCTGTAAGCTGCACCCCACAGCGATAAGGCTCACCCGGCAAAACGCCGTGTCCATATCCCACATACGGCCAGTGCTTCGGTTTATGGAGCGTTTCAAACTTCTTGATTATCAATACAGCCCGTTCAAACAACGGCAACTCCATTATACTCCGGTTTGCATTGGCGGCGGGCGTTGCTGCCACAAGAATCAACAACGCCACGAAGAACATCATCAGTTTCTTCATCGGATTACGGGTGTTATGGGTCCGACAACCGGACCGACGATTTTGCCGCCGTCATCGCCGCTGTCCTTGCTGTTAAACTCAAATGTCTGTTCCCACGGGGCAGTTCCGAAATTGTCTTCGCATACCACGAATATCTTATGGCCGCCGCTTGATTTTGCGGTGTAGGTCAGGCGGAACTCCTTGCTTTCGAGAAGCACACGGTCATTGTTTACCAGCACCGGGCCATCAACCAGTTTCAGTGTTCCCACACCGTCATACTGAAAATAACGGATGGTATAGAGGGTGTTGGCATAATTGCCTTCCGGCTTGATGGTGAAGCGCAGTTCCACGGTTTCACCCGCTTTGATTTTGTCAGTGTGGGGCATAACCTCGACGGTGAAAGGATAGGACTGCTGAACATCCAGATCTTCAGAACAGGAGGTAAGGGCGAATATGATTGCGAAAAGAGCAATCCAGAATCCGAAGAACCGGGCAGGAGTAAGGCGCACCGCGCCAATCTTATTGAGAATTGTTTTCATTTTTCAGAGTTTTAATTTTGAATTGTTGGAAATTTTAGGCTGAGTGGCTGTAAGGTAATCGTTCATATCCTTGTAGTCAGGGTAAAGAGCCGACTTGTCGGTCACCTTATCGCCGAACTCGCGGCGAAGTCTTGAAAGGGCGTTTCGCCCCGAATCGTCATTATCGAGATAGCAGAGAATCAGGGAATAACCCGAAAGAGGCTTTATCGCCTTGCCGATGTTGGCGACCGAATTAAGCACCACCGAATCCACTCCATCATTGAATCCGAGCCGTTCAGCAGAAAGGAAGTCTATAAAACCTTCATAGACATTACACCGAGAGTTGCCATTGGTGATATGGCTGATGTGTTTCGGAGGAATACAGAGTTTCGCAAACGGATTGCGAAGTTCAAGGCCATGTGCAACATTTTCAAAGCCGATGGCATAATAGTGTCGCCCGTGCAGTTCATAATCCACCTGCACACAATAGCGTTGTGCGATTTCTTTCGGTATGCCCCGTTCCGCCAGATAGCGGTGCAACGCGGGGGATTCCAGCCGTGAGATCTCCACATTCTCAAATGTCGGTTCCTCCACGAATGGCATCGGCTTGTAAGGTTCCGCAACCGGCATATTCATCTTCTCGGCGATGTATCGTGCCTGTTCAATGAAATCGGTCTTGCCCGACATTGCTCCGGCGAGCGTGAAGATGTCCCCGCCTTCGCCCGCACCGAAATCGAACCATACATTTTTACGCGGATTGACATGGAAAGACGGATTACGCTCATTGCGGTATGGAGCGTAGAACCACAGACCCTTGCTGTCGCGCCCCGTCGGATCATAGCCGAGGCGGTAAAGGAAATCCACGAGGGATATTTCCTTGATTGCGTCTATATCCATCAGTCGAACACGAATTTTATATGCGCACCGAACTGTGTAAGGAAATGCCCTGTGTCGTTTCCGAATACAAATCTTTCCTTGACATGGACACCGAGGACAAAGCGGTCCGAGAGGTAAAAATCCGCCGAGAGGGTCAGCACACCTCCGTAGATGAAGGCATCTCCGGCTTGGAGCGTAGCACCGTCTTTGAGGACGGTTTTGCCGTTGTTGACACACTCGTAGCCACCGAGAGCCGATACCCCGCCGTAGAGGTGGAAAGTCTGTGAATAGTCGCTTACGATATGCAGGTTGTAACCGACCTCGGCTGTATATTGGGCAACAGGTATGCGCCCTTTCTCGCCATAAGGCTTATAGGTCTGGAGAAACTCACCTCCGAAAGACCACATATTAGCACTGCCGACATAGCGGTTGTAGCTTGCTCCAAAGGCGAAACCGCAGTTGCGGGAATTGCCGGTATAGAATCCGTTTACCATATCCGCCTTTATCTCGACCGCAGACATTCCGGGGAGGCATCGCTGGGCCATTGCCTGCCCTCCGCAGAAGGCAAGCATGGCAGCGATTATCATCATCGCTTTTCTCATAGGGTTACTGAATTGAAAGTTCGTCGATTACGTTGGCTCTCACAATATCTTCGTTCTCCACGACAAAGGACTGGTGCCGTCCGCCTTCTTTCTCGGCTACCTCAATGACAAGCTGCTTGTCGTCTGGGATGGTAAACTTCTCCACAGCGAACACCGTGCGCTCCGACTGCTTGCCGCTGACAACCGTCACATAGTTCTGGGCGCGGAGAGGTTCCAACACCTGCTCCTGCATGGCGGTACGCTTTATTACCTTCTTATCCACGATTTTGAAGCTCACATAGTCAATATCGAAGGCGATATTGGAGGTGTTCTTGATTTCCGTATGGAAATAGAGCAAGCCATTGTTTGTGTAGATTGATTTCAGGAGGAACTGCACCCCGAAACGCTTGGAGCCGATATGCTTGATTTCGCGTTTGTTCTGCTTGTAGATAGACTTCATAATCAGCTTTACAAGCATCGGGCTTTCACTGCCGAGCCGTTCAAGGTAGATTTCCTGCGCGTTGTTGGGACGGTTGACTGCCTCACCGTCGTGGATAAAGTCAGTCATCTCGATATTGAGCAACAGCGGTTCCTTTGCGAATTTCACGTTAAAGGTGAAGAAACAGCCGTCATCAGTAATAACCGTGAGATTTGTTTCCGACTTGAACGACTTGACAGCCGACTTCACGCGCAGCACGTTCTTCGCACCGTCGGCGAGACCCGCCACAAGATTTTCGTCCCCCAAATCGACATACACTATTTCGGAGGGGAATATGACGTGAGTAGTCTTGTTATACGCCACTTCCAATGCGTGAGGCGGAATCATGCGGTCAAAACCGACTTTGCGGGTAAGACCCTCAAACTTGTCGCCGTCGGTGTAGTTGCTTCCGTACACGTTCATATCGTGTTCAGCTACCTGTTCAGTTTTCGGCGACACATTGTTGTCGGTGCTTTTGGCCGCTTTGGTCTTGGCAAACGCCGGGGAAGCCATCCCTATAAGGGCGGCAAGAGAAAGAATTATAGTCTTGAAATTCATAATATATTTCTGTTTTTGATTATACATCTTCGGGCTGATGAAGCATTACCCGGTATCCGGCTTTCAGGTGGACTTTGACGGTTCTCATCTTTTTTGTGAGATACTGGCTGACACCATTTATAAGGCCGCGGCCCACATCCGACGCAATCTGCGCACCTGCATCAGTGGAGATATTTATCGAGCTGCCCATCGTTGTCCCCAAGTTGGCACCGATTTCGTGAAGCGCGTCGTTCTCCATCGAGTTAGGGATATTGATACCCTCCTGTCCGTCGGTGTCATACACCGTCAGATCCACCTCATACACGGAGCCTTCACACTTTACCGAGGAAACGGCGATTTCAAGCCTCTCACCCTGCAATCTTGCGGCACCGACAACAATCGTGTTGCGAGGCACAAGGCGGTTCCCTATCCACATCGGTTCCAAAATCCGGAGCCTTACCGTCTGTCCGTCCGACACGCTCTGATTGTCGGCCACCACTGCGGCGATGGTGTTTTTCTGACTTGTTCCCTTTGAACCGACGGATGTGTTGAAACCGCGTCCGGCGGCAGAGGATGAAAGCGTCGATACAACATTCCGTTTCACTTGCGCAACGGGCTGAACATTCCGTTTGCCCTTTTCATTCGCCGGCTGAACAGGAGCTGCAACGGCGGTTCCGTTACCCATGTACTGCGCCGCGAGCTGGTATGACCTTTCAAGCAACTCCATTTCGTTTGGTTGTTGCGGCTGTTGCGCCATCGCGTTCTGCGCCTCCAGTTCATCAATCCGTGCCTGCAACTCCGCCACCTGAGCTGCTTCGGAATTTTCCGGCACGAAAAAATCATCGAGCGAAGCCTGCACTTCCTGATACTGCATGGCTGACTGTTCAATCGGGGAAGGCTCTGACTCGGCCATTGTGTCAGCCGGTACGGAATCCTGTCTTGATGTGGCGGCACTCAATATGCTGTCCTGACGGGCCTTCTCCTTCTGCATCTCAGCCTCTGCAAGAGCTTTCAGTTTGTTGCCCTGCAACTTGTCGCTGTCCCCTTCGGGCAACTCCATGTTGGCCTTTCCCTTTTGCTGACCTTCATCGGTGATATAAGAGCCGAAAATAAGCCACATAGAGCCGAGGAAAATAATCGCCGCACCGGGAATAACCAGAAGATATTTCTTCATTTTCTGCCTCTCGGCAGCCGATTTTGAATCAAACCAGTCATTGATTTTCGTTTTCAGTTCCTGAAAATTCATATTCTGAGTTCTTTAATTGCCTAATATCCGGCGTATCACCGTCGTCGAAGTAAGGAAGATCCAGACCCTTGATGTGTTCCGGCTCTATTTTCTCCATTATCTTCTGTCCTCGTCCGATTCGGTAACAGGCATTCCCGAACACGAAGAAGGCGACAACAATGAACAAAGCTAACAAGGCGGTTATAACTGAGAGCCGTCGGTTTTCCGGAATACTGTCGCACTTGCGGCGCAGATACGCTCCCAGTAGCGATTTAGGTTTGCCCCACACCTTATAATATATGGCGGAGCGCATTGACTGAAATATATTCATCGATTATCGTTTTACCGTTGATATGTCCTTGTTCTCAAGGATATTGAAATTCTCGATGATGAACCCGTTGGGGTTGTCATCAGAGCGCGACGAGTTTGTGAGGCGGCACACCGTCACGAGGCTTCTCTCGGTCACGTTGCTCTGGCGTATAATCATCTGCCGCGCATAGGTACGGGCCACATAGGGATAGCTGTTGAAATCGCACACCACGCTGTCAACCTGACACACCTGATTGATGTTTCCCGATATTATGCGGTTGTAGTAGCCTTTCTCGGAATAATCCGAATAGTAGTTGTAGGCACTTTTGTCGGAGAGAATCAGCGCACGGTTTATGTTATGCTCGATGGCTGACTTGTCCGGTGAAAGCGAGAAGAACAGTTCATGGAAGCGGCGCACGTGTTCACGCGCCTCCGCAGGACGGTTCTGGCTCATGTCCTGCGACAGAGCCAGCATCAGGCTCTTGCCGTTGTCAAGGACATAGATTTTCTCCCGCTGCCTCTCGGCGAAATTGAACACCGCAATCAGAGCCACCGACACCACCACTGCGCACATCGCCACGAAAACTATTCCGAACAGACGTATCTGACGAAAAGAGGTTTCGATGTTCCTGAGTGATTTGAACTCCATTTAATCAGCATTAAAAAGTTATTTCAATAATTTGCCGACACGACCGGCCACATTTCCGGCAACCGCGCCACCGACACTTCCAGCAGCGGAACCGGCTTGCATAGCCGTATTGTTGACCGCACGGTTGTAGCTGCCCATACCTCCGGCCTGTATGATCCATCCTGCAACAGTCGGGATAGTGAAATATCCGATAATGCCGATAATCATAAAGAGGATATACGCGGTGTTGCTTCCGTCAATATCCACATTTGGATTGTTTGTCAGCTCGGAAATGTCGTTCTGCAACATCAGCACTTGTATCTTGGCAAGGATTGTCGAAAACAGGTCTGCCACAGGCAGCCACAGATATGTCTGTATATAGCGGCATATCCACTGGACAAGTGTGTTCTGGAACCCGTCCCATACCGAAATCGCAAAACTTATCGGGCCGAGTATAGCCAGCACTATCAGGAAGAAGGTACGGATTGTATCAATCGTAAGCGACGCCGCCTGAAAAAGCAGCTCCAGCAGTTCACGGAAGAAATTCTGAATCGCTTTCTTAACCTTGTACATTCCGCGCTCGATATACATTCCGGCGGCGGTACCTATTTCAGTCACGCCCAGCTCGTCTATCTGCCTGTCAAACTCGGCATCGTCCACGAGATATGCGGTAGAGGGGTCATTCATCATCGCCTCGTATTCAAGCCTGTCCTTTTCCTCACGGTATTTCTGCATATCGAGAGTCTGCCCTTCCAACATACCGGCGGTTCCCTGCACAATCGGCGACATGACGGAGTTTATAGTGCCAAGCACCACTGTCGGGAAGAACATGATACAGAATCCTATCACGAATGGACGCAGCAACGGGAACACATCAATCGGCTCCGCCCTTGCGAGGGCCTGCCAGACGCGATAAGCGACATAAAACAGCGCACCGAGTCCGGCGATACCCTGCGCGACACCGGCCATGTCGGAACAAAGAGGCATCATCTCGTCATAGAGCGAGCGCAGAATGGTATGGAGATTTGAGAAATCTATCGCGCAGAGCATAATCACCAGTATCTTTCGGCTCCTTTGCCGTAAAGGTTTATCACACGCTGTGTATCAGCTTTCTTCTTGGCCCGTAGATAGGACACCGAGATATTCTTGTTGGTGAAGTAGGAGGTCAGGTTACGGTATCGGCTCATCTCTTTATAGCATCGGTCAACAATATCCATTCTGTCCTTGTCGGTCATAGACATCGTGGTGATGTTCACTACATTTTTCAGTTCACCCAGCACCCCGTTGGCTTCTTCAAGAAGGCGTGTGTATCCCGATGCGATTGCCGACAGCTCCGAGGCCGTAAAATTCGGGTCGGTCAGCATCTTGCGGAAATTCGTGACATAGGTTTCGCTTATGTCGCCGAGCATCAGGACTGTCTGCTGCACCTTGCGGGCGTCGCGGACAAGATTGTTGACCGAGCGCAAGGCGTCATAATATTTCTTCCCCTGCTCGTAGATCTTGACCGTTTCCTGAAAATTCTTCACCATGTGTGTCGCCGTCTGCGACTCCTGCACAAGTGATTTTGAATTGTTGACGATGCTCTGCGCTATGTTGGACGGGTCTATGACCGTCCATTGCGCGTGCGCTTTGCCGGCGCAGAGGAACATAACCAGCGCGACAACCGGAATGATAATTTTCAATTTGCTCATTGTAAAAAATTTTTGTATCAGTAAATTCTGGAGGCGCATCCTCCTATTATCCTCACTCCCAGAGAGAGAAGGTACAGTGCCAGACGCAGGGGGAGCGCGGCAACGACGATAACCGCCGTGATGATTACAAGCAATATCCGTAAAATCGTCATACATCATTCATTTGCGAGTTGTTTAATAGCCGCCTCTATGTCGCCGCCAAGTTTCCGTGCCGTGTCCAGAACCCTGATTTTCTCCGTTTCCTCAGTGGTGTAGCAGAAATATTCCTCCCGGCTCACCTCCGTGGCATAGACGGCGGACTGCGTTCCGCCAAGTCCGATCCATACTTCTTTATAAAGGCGGTTCGGATTGTTAGCCATGTTGATGGAGAGTATCTGCGCCTTCTCCTTGTCGGTCAGACCGAGCAACGACTGTATCTGGTCAAAGCGGTTCATATACTTGCGCTGGTCGAGAAGTATCTTGCAGTCGGAGTTGTTGATGATGGTTTCCTTGACAATCGGTGACGATATTATGTCGTCAACTTCCTGCGTCACCACCACGGCCTCACCGAAATATTTTCGGACGGTCTTGAACATATAGCGAAGATATTCAGCCATATTCGCCGAGGAAAGAGCCTTCCACGCTTCTTCCACCACCATCATCTTACGGATACCTTTCAACCGCCGCATCTTGTTGATGAAGGCTTCCATGATGATGATCGTCACCACCGGGAACAGTTCCTTATTGTCCTTTACCGCATCAATCTCGAAGACAACAAACCGCTTGTTCAACAGGTCAATGTTCTCACGAGAGTTGAGCAGGAAATCAAAACGGCCTCCGTGATAATACTGGCGCAGTGTGGTCAGGAAGTTGTCAATGTCAAAATCCTGTTTGTAGATGGGGATAGGACGCTGTGCCATCTCCGCACGGTAGTCGTCGCGCATAAACTCATAGAAAGAGTTGAAGCACGGCACAATATTCCGGTCAGACCTCATACGGTCTATGAACATGGACAGAGCAGAGCCAAGTTCTCCCGATTCAGTCTTCGTTATTCTGTCGTCCTCCGACTTCCATAGCGTGAGAAGCAGCGTTTTGATGCTGTCTTTCTTCTCCACATCAAACACCCCGTCGTCAGTAAAAAACGGATTGAAAGAAATCGGCTTTTCCTCGGTATAGGTGTAATATATACCGTCCTCTCCGTGGGTGCGGTTGTGGATAAGATTGCACAGACCTTCGTAGGAATTACCGGTGTCAATCAGCAGAACGTGGGTGTTTTGCTCATAATACTGGCGGACAAGATGGTTCGTGAAGAACGACTTTCCGCTACCCGACGGGCCGAGGATGAATTTGTTGCGGTTGGTCGTTACGCCACGCTTCATCGGTTCGTCGGATATGTCAAGGTGGAGAGGTTTCCCGGTCAGCCTATCCACCATCTTTATCCCGAAGGGAGACAGGCTACTGCGATAGTTCGTTTCAGCGGTGAAGAAACATACGGCAGGCTCGATGAAAGTATAGAAACTTTCCTCGGCAGGGAAATCCGCTTCGTTGCCGGGCATAGCCGCCCAGAACAGCGTCGGACAGTCGATGGTGTTGTGACGGGGCATACATCCCATAGTTGCAAGCTGACCGCCGACATCGTTCTTGATACGGCGTAGTTCCTCGGCATCGTCGCTCCACGCCATTACGTTGAAGTGGGCGCGGACAGAGGTCAGTCCGTAGGAATGTGCCTCGTTGAGATAGCGGTCAATCCACTCCTTGTTGATTGAGTTGCTCCGGCTATAACGGGAAAGACTGTTCATGTTACGGGCCGTTTTCTCGAACTTTGCCAAATTCTCGTCATGGCAGTCAATAAGCACATACTGGTTATATATGTGGTTGCAAGGAAGCAACAGCCCGACAGGACTTGCGAAACTCAGACGGCAGTCGCTTCGGTCGGTGGAAAGACGCTCATACCGGTTATCTGTGCTGACCATTCCGGGCAGATCGTCGGTATCGGAAAGCGTATGCAGACACATCATCTTGTCGCCGATGCGCATTTCTTTTGCCGAAAGGTCTATGTCTTCCAGACATGACACATCCGACATTGACAGCGACATATACCTCTCGATTATTCCGGATGATGTTTCCGTACCCAGAATATCATCGTCGGCCAGACGGCGGAGGCTGACATATCCGGTGTCGTTGATGATGCGCTCGAACTGTTCCACAGACTCCATGAACTTTACCACCATTTCGTGATTCAGTTCCTTAGGAGTGATGCGTCCTCGGCACAAGGTCGAGAAATTGCTCTGCTGGCGCATACGTTCCTTCGTCGTCTTGGTCAGAAAAAGGTAACATCTGTGATTAAGGTACGGACGCTCGTTGAAGTGCCGCTCGAAGGAGCGGTCAAGAAAACTCAGCCCATCCTTCTGCAATTCGGGTCGGTAGTTCTCCGAGATGAATATGTCCTGCTTATGTACTACCGAAAAATGCGGAAGCACCTTTATAGCCTTGCACCATGCGGCGTGCATCGCCTCGTATTCGGCCGAAGTCACCGTGAACAGCTCCGGGAGGCTCACCTCAAAGGCCACCGTTATGTCGGCGTCCTTTGAGATGATGCAGCCGTGTTCAACAGCCAGCAGGGGGAGTTTGGATTCGAGAGTCGTCGCTCTCAGGATATTTCTCATCAGTTATGTTTTTTCTTACACGTTTTTATCAGGCGTGTGATCCGCAGACGGTTGATTATGTACCGGGGCCGGTATCTCACAGCAGTCAGTTTCATAAGCCCGTACTGCCCGTATCTGGCGTTCAGCCGGAAAGTGAGCCATACAAGGGCCGAGGCCGACACTGCGGCGAAGCCGATGCAGAACCACTGCGGGATTCCCGCGACATACATTATCACGAACAGGACGAACAGGGAGAGAAGGCCTATTGCGAAGATAAAGAGGTATTGGGCCTTCAGACCTTTATACTCCACGCTGCGCCCCACGCCTTTGTTTATGGCATACTCGGACATCAGAGGAAGAATGATTTGAGAATGGTGGCGGCCACGATAAGGAATATGCAGGCTCCGAACCATGACGCGGCGGTCTTGCTTGTATCGGGATCTCCGCTCGACCATTTGGAATAGCATTTCACACCTCCGATAAGACCTACGACCGCACCGATCGCATAGATAAGTTTCACTCCCGGCTCAAAATACGATGTTACCATCGTCGTTGCCTCGTTGATGCCCGAAAGACCATTGCCGGCGGCACTGACAAACTCGACAGAGCAGAGAATCATAAGAACGGCGAGGACGACACGTCCTTTGAGAATCATAAACTTGTCTTTTACAGTTTTCATAAAGAATCAGTGTTTGAATGTGGCCGGGGTACACACCCAGCCACGGTAATGCCTTTTTTCGGCTTGTGTGGTGGATGGTATGACTCAATGCGGTCAGCCGTAATCAATCTTCTTCATCTTTTTTGCTGTCTTTGTCAGTGTTCTCCGGTCTCCGGAGTGAGCCGTCAACATCAATCCCGCGCCCTTTCCGGCGGGAAGATGAAGGATTGACTACTCTTTTCTTGCGTGCTGCCCGCACACTCTCGGCGATGCAGTTCATTATCCCGGCGTTTATCTTGTCGTCCGTTTCCATCAGTCTGCCGATGAACACCACATCGCGCATACCTGACAGGACTTTCCCGGCATCCGCTTTCTGTTCCGGTGTCGCCGAAGGATTGGCCGCGACTGCCACCGCCGCCTCTATCTCGTCGATGGATTCTCCTTTTGCCGGCGGAGATACGCTGTCAGGCTCGAAGTCCTCCATGTCCGGGGTTTCATCCGGAGAGCCTGTTTCTGCCGTGTCCGCCGATTCTGCGAACTCACCGCCGGTTTTCTTGAACTCCACATCCTGCGGGTTCACTTCCCCGACATTGGCTTTAAGGACGTAAGTAATGGCGGCTGTCATGGATTCGGTAAGCGCCTGACGGAATTTCTCCATGTCGAAATCGCTCTGCGGAACAACGGTAACGGTATTTTTCTTTGTTTCACCGCCGTTGTCCTCCGATGCCGGATTCTGCGTATCCTTTTTACCGTCAGGGTTGGGACAGGACTTGTTTCCCTTTCCACGGAACATCCATGTCACGAAGGCGAGATAGATAAAGGCGCATATAGTCAGAATTGATACTGTATTCATAGGCGCGTCTTTTTCTTCCCCTTCTCCATAAGGGTGTTGAGGATGTCGGCGTTTCCTTTCAGATGGTCAAGAAGGATGCGTGTCACATACACGCCGATTGTCAGACCTTCCACATCAAGAAGCGGCACGGTCTTTTTGAGCCTGTCAACAAGCTCACGGGGTACGAATATCCCTTTTCTCGCCCCGACTTCTCCCGGCTCCAGATACAGTGAACGGTAAGCCTCTATATCCTGACCGGAGGCAGCAGCGTCTTTTTTATTCGGGTTTGTGGCGTCGTTTTTCTCAGTTGCCATATCTTTAGAATTTTAATGAATCGTTGAACATCCTTTTTATGATGTCGTCATATTCCTTGAAATGCTGTTCCAGCACGTTGTTGACATATTCCGTAATCGAGCCTCCCTCGGAGAAAAAAAGCATCAGTTTCTGCATTTTGAGCTTGAAATCTTCGCTTACGGACACCTGTTTACCTTTGCGGCTAACGCGACGGTACTTGCTGTTCAGTATGAATCTCTCCATGTATTCCAGTTCCCGGTTGGACAGCAGTGTGCCGTCAGCCACGGTCTTGTCCGGCACAGTTCTTTCGGGGGGGGCCGGCGTTTCGGAGGGTGTTGCCGTATGCGATGCGTTTTCCTCGTATCTGTCAAGAAACTTGTCGGCATCGAACCCCGGTTCTCTTTTCCTTGCCATAATCAGTCCGTTTCTATGGTAGCCAGAATCTCGTCAACCAGTTCGGGGAGCTGACTGTTGCGCAGAAGGCTCTTGTCAGGAGGCATGAACGTGGAGCGGAATATCCCGGAGCGGCCGGATGTGTCACCGTCTTTGGTGTACTTCACGCTCATGGGCAGAATGGTGTCCAGCGATTCGATGCACAGCGAGGCCACATAACGGTTGATGATCTGACAGAGGTTGTTGCGGTCTTTCGGCTGCACCTTGTTCCAGACAAGGAACATCCCCTTGACACGGGTGCCTTCCTTGAAAAGCATCCCCTCGTTCACGTTGTGGGCGAAGCCTATTGAACTTTTGAGGTCTCCGGTTTCCGGGGTTATCGGCACAAAGAGATAGTCCATCGCGGCCAGAAGTGTCACAATCTCGCGGTCGTTGACCGTACCCGTGATGTCGAAGAACACATAATCGGGCGGTTCTCCGTTCTTAATCTCTTTGTCCGCATAGTCGAGGGCGGTTGCCGGGGAACATTTGACAATCTTGTAGGCATCTCCACGGAACTGTTCCATGAATCTGGCGAAACGCCTTTTGACAACAGGATTCTCCCGTATCAGCAGCTTGTCCTTCTCGCGGTACTCGACCATGCTGTGCTGTCGGGGGTCACAGTCGAGAGCCAGCACCCTTTTACCGAGAACATAGTGCAGGTAACTTGCGACAAGTGTCGTAAGGGTTGATTTGCCGGCTCCCCCTTTCTGTGTGGCGAAAGCCACATAAATCGGGTCTTGCATTTATCGTATGTAAGTTTGGTAAGGGAATACGGCATCCGCCGTGCGGCACTTCTCCCGTGCCTTATGGAATGTCCGGCTTGATAACCATGTCCGGCTTATCCGTGGAGTGAACTGAAAATCGTCGGCCCGTTCACTCCGGCATACAATCAATAAGAGGTCTGCAATCAGTTCAGACGTTCAGACGTTCATACGTCTGTACATCCATACGTTCATACATTCAGATGTTCATACGTTCATACATCCGTATTTCCGTATGTTCAGGCATACATCTGAATGAACTGCCGTTGTGCCGACCTTCAATACACACAGAAACACATTCATTCATCTGACCACTCATAAGGAAGTATGAACTTCTTTCCATCATAATGACCGGATGGAGGTACAGCCGGAAGTCTGTTCATCTTTACATTCATATTTCTGTCCGCATGACCTTTCAGCCATAAGGATGTCTTTCCGCACATCCTTCCGTCGGAGTGGATGACCGGCCGTACAACTGACCGAATCTGCAATCATAACGACGGTCATTCAGAAAAAGATTTGCCCTTTCACGAAAGTGCCGACGATTGCCGACCGATTGCCGGCGATTTCCACCCTCGGCAAACCAACCGCCCCGGATTTTGTTTCGCATATACACACTACACATTCCAGAAACACGCTTCTCAGTCGCATGGGGACACCGATTTTTCTCATTGCGACCCATTACGTCGGCTGATCGCGCCCTCTGATTCCGGTATTTGACGCACGGGACACCGGGATTTCATTGAAGCGCACGGACACATTCCTTTCATCTGATTTTTACCGAATTACGATGCCAACATTGGCATGGCAAGGTATGTGATGTGCTGCACCAAATGGGATTTGCAGCATATCACCCTTGCCAAGCGAGCTTGGGTTGGGATGGCTCCAAAGTCGCCCTCCCCATTCTCGATTCTGCGCTCCGCAGATTTGATTACCCTTTTTATTGCAAGACTTATGACTGACAATAGAAAGAGAGCCGGCAGAAAACCTAAAGCCGACACCACCGTTTTCAGATGTTCCGTCAACTTCACGGCCACAGAACAGGCTACTCTGATGTCGATGTATGATAAGGTTCAGGTCGAATCCATGTCGGCGTTCATCAAGATGGTGCTGTTTGAAAAACCGTTCAAGGTCTTTTATCTTGACAGCAACACGCGGGAATTTATAGACAAACTTTCCTCACTTAACTCCATTTACCGTACTGTCGGCGTGGAATACGCATTGATTGTAAAGACACTGAGAGAAAATTTCAACGAGAGAAAGGCGATGAAAGCCTTGTATAATCTGGAACAGAAAACTACTGAGCTGGTAAAAATCAGCATGGGAATAGCGACACTGGCCCGGCAATTCGATGAAGCATGGTTGCAAAAATCTCGTTAGGAAACTCCCTTTACGGAGCAATATGCTACAACGGCGAGAAAATCAACAAGGAGAAAGGGAGATTGCTCGACACCAACAAGATATATAATGACGGTTCCGGTTCTGTGAACATTCACCGCGTATATGAGGACTTCATGCGCTGGATGCCCTCCCACACAAAGACCGAGAGACCGATGATGCACATATCCCTCAATCCGCATCCCGATGACAGGCTGAGTGATACAGACTACACCGCGCTTGCCCACGAATATATGCAGAAAATGGGTTTGGGCGATATGCCTTATCTGATTTTCAAACATACGGATATAGACAGACACCATATTCATATAGTGGCTCTCCGTGTAGGCACTGACGGAAAGGCTGTATCTGATAAAAATAATTTCTATCGAAGCAAGGATATAACACGGGAGCTGGAGAGGAAATACGGACTCCACACCGCCGAGCGTCAGAAAATTACACCCGATATGCCTATACGGAAAGTTGATCCCGCCGGAGACCTCAAACGGCAGGTTGCCAACACCGTCAAGATGGTGGGTATGCGCTACAAGTTCCAGACCATAGGCGAGTATAACGCCATTCTCGGATTGTATAACATCAGGTGTGAGCAGACCGACGGCAGGGTCAACGGCAGGGAGTATCACGGTCTGGTGTATTTCGCTACCGACGACAACGGCAAGACAATCGCCTCGCCGTTCAAGGCTTCGCGCCTCGGAAAGTTCGCCAGCCGCACGGCGATAGACAGCCGCTTCGAGAAAGCAAAGGAGAAAATTGATATTCGTCCGACGAAGAAGATTGTTTCCGATATAATGGCTGCATCTTCGGGCAAAGATGATTTCATCGCCATGCTGAAAGAGAGAAACATCGACCTTATCCTGCGTCATACCGACTCCGGGCGCATTTACGGAGCGACCTTCATAGACCACAACACGATGACTGTTCTCAACGGTTCGCGTCTGGGAAAGGAATTCTCCGCCAACTCTCTTGAAAAGTGGTTCTCCGCAGGAGAGAAACCCGTTATCAACCCTGTTGAGCCGGAGGCTAATCAGGAACAGTCGCTGCCAGAGGTTCGGCAACCGCAACCCGACACACACCAGCAACAGCCTGATACCACACAACAGCCACAACCGGGCAATTCCCAATCCGGAGGACAACAGACAGCCGGAGGCACAGGTACTTCGCAAGGCAGTCAGTCTTATACTCAGGGACAGCCGCAACCTCGGCAGGGCAACACTCAGTCCTATGACGATGCGCCGACAATTCCCGGTCTTGACCTGTTCCATACCGGCCCCGGATTCGACGCGCAGGAGGAAGCCTTCTACCGAGAGATGCAACGGCGCAGAAAAAAGAAACGCCGTGGCCCCAGACTTTAATTTATCAAACTCTAATTTCTAAATTTATTATGAGCCAACAGGAAGATGACCTCCGGGCATTAGCCAAGATAATGGACTTCATGCGCGGCATAAGTTTTGTGCTTGTAGCCGCAAATATGTTGTGGTTCACAGGCATAAAAATCGTTGAAAGCGGCTGGTTCTATTCCACCGCCTATAAAATACTGAACAACCTTGACAATACCTGCGGATTGTTTCACAATCCCAACAATGCCAAATGGTTCGCCCTTCTTCTTCTCGCCCTCTCGTGTTTCGGCACGAAAGGAGTAAAGAAAGAGAGCATAAAGTGGAAACATATAATAATCGCGCTCACAGCCGGGATGTTTCTTTTCTTCGGCTGCTGGTGGATGCCCGGCAAAGACTGGCTTTATTCATATATAATATGTACCGTGGCAGGTTTCGTGTCGCTGTTGTTCGGAGGCGTATGGATGGGGCGCATGTTGAAGGGCAATATGATGGATGACCGTTTCAACAACGAGAACGAATCGTTCATGCAGGAAACAGAGCTGAAAAAGAATGAATATTCCGTGAATCTTCCGACACGCTTTTATTATAACAAGCGGTGGAACAAGGGTTGGATAAACGTGGTAAACCCGTTCAGGGCAACGATTGTCCTCGGCACACCCGGTTCCGGCAAGTCATACGCTGTGGTGAACAACTTTATAAAGCAGTGTATCGAAAAAGGATATAGTGCCTATATCTATGATTTCAAGTTTGCGGATCTGTCGGTCATAGCAATGAATCATCTGAACGCGCATAAAGAGAGCTACAAGGGTGTGGTTCCCGAATTCCGTGTAATCAACTTCGATGACCCGATGCGCTCACACAGGTGCAATCCGATAGCCCCGGAATTTATGACCGATATTTCCGACGCATACGAATCGGCATACACCATAATGCTCAACCTTAACAAAACTTGGGTGAGCAAGCAGGGCGATTTCTTTGTGGAGTCACCGATTATATTGCTGGCCGCTATAATCTGGTTCCTCCGCATATACAAGAACGGCAAGTATTGCACCTTTCCGCACGCAATAGAATTCCTTTGCCGTCCATACGAGGATATTTTCCCGATTCTCACTTCATACCCTGAACTTGAAAACTATCTCTCGCCGTTTATGGACGCATGGCTGGGCGGAGCGCAGGAACAGCTGCAAGGGCAGATAGCATCGGCGAAAATACCTCTTACGAGGATGATTTCTCCGCAACTCTATTGGGTGATGTCAGACAGTGAGTTCTCGCTTGACATAAACAATCCGGAGCATCCGAAGATTCTGTGTGTCGGCAACAATCCCGACCGACAGAACATATACGGCGCGGCACTCGGTCTTTACAATTCCCGTATAGTAAAGCTCATCAACAAGAAGAACCGACTCAAATCCGCTGTCATCATAGACGAGCTGCCCACAATATATTTCAAGGGTCTTGACAATCTGATAGCCACCGCCCGAAGCAACAAGGTTGCGGTTTGCCTCGGCTTTCAGGACTTCTCGCAGCTTAAACGCGACTACGGCGACAAGGAGGCGGCAGTTGTGATGAATACCGTTGGCAATATCTTCTCCGGTCAGGTCGTCGGAGAAACCGCCAAAACACTCTCGGAGCGTTTTGGAAAGGTGTTGCAGAAACGGCAGTCAATGTCAATCAACCGGCAGGATGTCAGCCACTCATTCAATACGCAGATGGACAGCCTTATCCCGCCGAGCAAAATATCAACGCTCACGCAGGGCGTGTTCGTCGGAGCGGTAAGCGACAATTTTGACGAACGTATTGAACAGAAGATATTTCATGCGGAAATTGTGGTTGACAACGATAAAGTAAAAGCGGAGACCGCGCGGTATGCCGACATACCTGTCATAAATCCTTTTATTGACAAGACCACCGGGGAGTGCGTGATGGAACGTACTATACAGGACAATTACGACAGCATCAAAAGGCAGGTCAAGAAAATCGTTTCCGACGAGATACGCCGCATAGCGGAAGACCCCCTTTTGAAACACCTTCTTAAACGACGCTGATAACTCAGTGCATTACCCATTCGGCGAAAGTGTAACATGATACATTTTCGCCGAATATGTATCTGTAAGTGATTGAACCTATCCGATATTGCCGCTTTTTTATTAACTTTGTAAATTATTATGGAGATTGAACGAAGAAAGAAACATTATACACTGTTCATCGACGAGTGCGGCGACCCGAATCTGGAAAAGTATGACAAGACCTTTCCGATGTTTACTTTATGCGGCATACTCGTTTCATCTGATAAACTGAGATGGCTGGAGAATGAAATCAACGGTTTGAAAAGGGAACTTTGGCAGGACGAAAGCATCATTTTACATTCCAGAGAAATCCGGAATCACAGCAAAGGATTTGTCAACCTGCTTGATCCGGCTGTCAAGGCGCGGTTCTATGAACGTGTGAATACTATACTCGGTACTGAAAACATCTATGTGATTGTATGCTGTTGTATAATGAAAGAGCCATTTGTGGAAAGATTCAATACCGGGGAGGATGTGTATGGGCTTTCGCTCAAATATCTGATAGAACGCGCCATTTTTCATATGGACGATTGTGAGAACGGCAACTGCAAGCTGTCAATAGTGGTTGAACGCAGAAATCCCAATCAGAATCAGATGCTGTTGAAGTATTACAACGGACTTCGAGTTACAGGCACAAAATGGATTACCCCGGAGCGACTGACAGACAGGATTAAAAACTTCAGATTCCAATATAAATCCGACAATATCATCGGCTTACAAGTGGCCGACCTTATAGCCTATCCTATAAGCCGGTATGTGCTTAACCCCGAAAGACCGAATCCGGCCTTTCAGGTAATCGCCAAACACATATACACATACAAAGGGGCAAGACTGGGATTCAAGATAATACCCCATTAAAACTTTTTCTCCGAAAAATGCGTTAGTTATTTGTGGGTTAAAGATTTTATTCTTAACTTTGTATCCACAAAGGGTAGTTTCCTCTTTAACGAAATACTTCGAGTGCGAAAGCAACGATTTTAGAAACCGACAGCAGTCGATTGGAAGAGCGACTTTTCGTCGCTCTTTTTTTAGTTTTATAAAACAAGGCAGGGAGCATATATCTGACTGTATGCTCCCTGTCGTTCTGTTATAATCTTCGTGCGGCACGCCTCGGAACAGAGGAATCCGAGACGGTATCGAATCTACGCGAGACAGAATAGTTTATCCCCGGTTCTGCCACCATACTCTTATTCTCATTCTCCGATTGGGCCGGTGCATCGGTTGTCTGCGCCTCGGCCTGAGTGTTCTCAACCCCATCCTTTTCATCGTGCTTTGGAGCAAGTTCAGCGGAGATTTTGCGATCGAGGGCGGCGAGGTCGGATTTGAGTTGCTTCAGCTCATCTTCCTTGCCCCATGTCTTTGCGATGATGGCTTCGAGCTGCGGCACATCGGCTTTGAGCTTGGCTGTCCGTTCCTCGTATTGTGCTATGATACCGGGGATTTTCTCCAGAGCGTTGACAAAATTCATGCAGGCGGCGTGGGTGTCGCTCATGGCGATGAAGCCGTTGTTGAACTTGTATTTGTAGTTGCCTTCCACCACAAAACGGTTCTGCACCGATTCGTGGCCGTCTGCCAACACGCGCTCCGATATGATGCTTATCGGGAAGCCATAGACTTCGCCGATGCGCTGATACTGCCCGTGCGTGTCGGTGCGCTGTGCCAGACCCTGCAAGTGGATACCCATGTTCTTCTCATCGGAGAGATTGCAGGTGTCGATGGTGAGGTTGTTGAGCGGATTGCCCTCATCATCACGTTTGACGACCGCCGCATACCGTGCCGCGTCAGCCTTCATCCTCTCTATCGCCGCCTCGTTGTTGGCTATGTCGTGGGTAACGGTCTGATAACGGAACTTGGAATCGGATATACCTTTGTTGTGAGCCTTACGCTCACTCTCCAGCGCGGCTATGCGCTTTTCAAGTTTCGCCTTTTCCAACAGGTCGGTATTGCCCGACAATATAGCCATATACTCCGAGAAGTTCATGCCGTTCTTCTCGTCCATCGCGCCCTCGTCTATTGTTCTCGCGCCGAGTGCGCCCGATTTGAGCTGGTCTATAAACGTAGCCTTGCAGTGAAGGAGGTTAAATTTATAAGAGTCCAACGACTTCTCCACGGCATAGATGATTACATCCACCTTATTGTCGGCATATAGCTTGGCTATCTCGTTGCCTGCGCGGATGGCGCGTCCATCCCTCTGAGTTAGGTCAGAAGGACGCCACGGCGTATCCAAATGATGAATGCAAACGGCTCTTTTCTGGGCGTTTACGCCTGTCCCCAACATAGAGGTAGAGCCGAATAACACACGCACATCGCCGTCGTTCATAGCCTGAATGACAGCCTTGCGGCTGCGTTCCGTCTTACACTCCTGTATGAAGCGTATCTCATGAGCAGGTATGCCGTAATCCTCAATCAGCTTGCGCTTGATTTCTGAATACACGTTCCACTCGCCCGGCTTGAATGTCGATAAATCGCTGAAAACAAACTGTGTGCCACGTTGCGCGTCATATTTGCGGTAGTATTCCGCTATCATCCGTGCGCAGTGAGAGGCTTTGTTGTTGGGATCATCGCCATATTCGGGGGCAATCATACGCATATCGAGAGCCATCTTACGGGCATAGTCCGTGGCGATAAGCATCTTCGCCTTTTCCTCGGTTTCCGACAAGGGGGCGCGCCCCAA
>ERZ1673743.975-NODE-975-length-35769-cov-13.123565_pt1 | contig 35769 bp, 32 predicted proteins | sample MGYA00580197_ERZ1673743 | MGnify/ENA primary metagenome ERZ1673743 (study PRJEB41218, sample SAMN15661795) | gut metagenome | host: Homo sapiens | place: Canada: London | collected 2015-08-20/2019-03-30 | study: EMG produced TPA metagenomics assembly of...
ACAAGCATTTTGCAACGCAAAAATGGCGTTTGTATAGACAAAAGCCCTGCTTGCTACAATTGTGTTGGTTCTGAAAGGTTCACAGCCAGTGAGCTATACAGACGCCCAAACCTAAGCTACAATTGAGATGTGCAGAGAGAACGCTGCCCTGCTTGAGCTTTCACGCTCGTACGCGCAAACTGTTCTCCGCCATCTCCATTGCAGCGTTCGATTGACGCAGGTTGAGTTATCAGTGACTCTTGTCACTGTACATTCGTGTCACAAAGCAAGCTGAATCGGTGATGGGCATCAGGCGGAACAAGCACAAAAAGGAGGCCGGAAGAATGAATTCAATGGAAATTACAGCTGTAGGTATTGATGTTTCTAAGAGCAAAAGCACAGTTGCTATTCGCAGGCCAGGTGGAGTAATTGTTGCACGTCCATTTGACATATCTCATTCTAACCATGATCTTGAGAAACTGGTCTCCATATTGAAAACGACAGGAGGAGATATTCGCGTTGTAATGGAACACACAAGCAACTATTGGAAGCCGATTGCATTGACCCTAAAAATGCCGGCTTTTATGTTTCTGTGGTAATGCCATGTTAATTCACGATTTCAGTGATAATTCTATCCGAAAATTGAAAACAGATCGTGCGGACTCCTTGAAAATCGCCAACTATGCACTGACGTTTTGGAATGAACTCCCACCATTCAATGATGAAGACGAAACCAGACTTGTGTTGAGAGAGCAGTCACGAATGTATGAAAGATTGGCTTCGACAGCAACATCCCTTCGCAATGGCCTGATTGCACTGGCAGATCAGACGTTCCCTTCGATTGATCAGGCTTTTGGACACGCAATCAAGAATGCGGAAGGCCATGAAAAGTGGGGCGATTTCTTTTCGATTTATTGGCACAGAGACTGTGTGCTCAGGCTTTCCATTGAAAAATTCACAGAATCTTACCGTAAATGGTGTTTGCGGAGAAATTATAAATTTCGTACAAATACAGCGCACAAGTTGTACGCTCTGGCGCAGGATGCCGTACCTACGCTCCCGAAAAACAACGGAACAAAGGCTTTAGTATTGCAGGCTTGCAAGAGCCTGAATGCTGTATGTGAGGCGAAACAGTCTACTCAAGAAGAAATGAACCGATTGGCTTCGCTGCCTCCTGAATATGAAGTTGTCATGCAGATGGAAGGCACAGGACCTATTACAGGTCCGGCTTTGATGGCTGAGATTGGTGATGTCAGACGTTTCAAAAACAAGAAAGCTCTCGTTGCCTTTGCAGGCATTGATGCACCGCCGTTCCAGTCTGGAAACTTTGAATCTAAGTCACGCCATGTTTCCGAGCGCGGCTCACCTCATTTGAGGCGTACGGTGTTCCTTGTGGCAAATATTATTCTAACCTTATCCCACAAAGATAACAGCGTCTTTTGCTTTATGGACAAAAAGCGCGCTGAAGGAAAGCACTACTACGTCTACACGATTGCTGGCAGTGCGAAATTTCTGAGAATCTACTACGCACGAGTTACTGAATATTTGCGCGTTCAAGAGAGACCTGTTGCTGCCAGCTGTCCAAACGGTAACAGCTAACTCAATCCTTTAGTTTGAAAATTCTGCTGACAGGCTGGTAACTGTCGGCTTATTAAAGTTGCCGGATGCTCAGCTGCACCCGGCAACAATTATTTTGGTCTAAATTTTCTGATTTTACCTCTTGACACACTTTAGCAGGTTTGCAGCAACAATGCGTCCTTTCAGTCCGCATACGAACCTATCTGTGCAGCCATCTTGTATATGTCATTCCACAATGTGTTTTGTCGCAGTTCGCAGCCTTGCATCCGTTCGGAATTGCAATGGTGTGGTTTCGTATTTTTGCCGAAAGGCTTTGATAAAGCTTGCACTGCTGGTATAACCAGAAGCATGGGCCACCTCTTCAATACTGAAGTCGGTATGGACAAGCAACTCCGATGCCTTGGTCATCCGACAGTTTTTCAGATACGCACCAATGGAGATTCCATAACAAAGGGAGAAGCCAAGTTTGAGTTTTTGTTCGTTGAGGAATACTTCTTTGCTCAAGGAGTGAATAGTGATGTCCTTTTCTGGGTGATCGGTGATGATTTGTTTGGCCGATAAGATAGCCTGATAGTCCATGAGGGTGAACGAAACTTTCCGCTTGCCCAGAAAAACCGTGGGTGCATACGGCACATTGCGGGAATATCCCTGCTCCAGTGAACTGACCAGTGCAGAAAGGCAGCGAACCAACAGACCTGAAAAGTCGAGCAGTGTAAGCTGTTGGGCAAGTGCAAGGGTGGAAAGTTCCTGCAGTAATGTGACCACTTTGGCAGGCAGTGCAGTTTGTGTAATATTATCAGGAAGATCTTTCAAAGACAGAACTTTTGGATCGATGCTTTTTATTTTTTCAAGATATGCAAAGGAAAGGGCAATTTCGATTCCTTTATAATGTTCGTTTTCATGCCAATTTTGTCGCCCGGAGATATTAGCTTCCTTAACGATATAGTTGGACGGCAGGGAGGTGGAGGTCTGAAACCCCTCAATCTCAAAGCTAGTGTGGCCCTCATAAAAACTGCCGAACCGTAGGAACGGTTGGCGAATCAAAAACGGAACGGAAAAATCCGATGCAACAGTATAATCGGCCACCGTCAGCGTATAAAAACCCGGCCGTTCACAGACAAGGCAGGAACCGCGCTCCGGGTGTTTGGCATTCGACCAGAGCGTCCCATACTCTAATGTGCATGGTGTAAAGTGTAGTCCATGAAAAACAGCTTGCTGATATTTCAGATGGGTTGCCAGTGACATAGAAACCTCCCGGAAAGTTATCCGATGCTAATTTGATAAAGAAAGCAGGATTGAAATATATTCCAATCGGGTGTAATTTAGCAAAACTCTTGCATCTTATTCGTTTCCATGATACCATATTTTTCGTCAGTTAGTTATATCTAATAGTTGAAAATATTTTCTCAAAACGAACGCATTTGAAAGGAAAAATATATGAAAATCACCAGAAGAAACTTTATGGCACTGATGGCCGCTACCGCAACGGTGAGCGCGCTGACCCTGAGCGGCTGCTCTTCCAACAGCACTGCTTCCTCCTCTGCTGCTTCCAGCACGGCATCCAGTGCCGCCGCTTCCAGCGCAGCCGAGACCGGTACCCGCACCGTGGATACCGACAAAGGCCCCGTGGAGATCCCGGTGAATCCGCAGGTCATCTTCTCCGATTACTATCTGGGTGAGTTCCTTGCTGTGGGTGTGAAGCCGGTCATTGCTTCGCCCTACTCCCTGAGCAATCCCTTCCTTGCGGACTATGTAGACGGCATCGAAGCCATGAATGTAGCCAGTGCCGAAACTTCTCTGGAGATGATCGCCGAGGCACAGCCCGACCTCATCGTGACCATCACCGAGGCCGACTACGAAAAATATTCCGAAATCGCGCCCACCGTTTACATTCAGGATGGTCAGCGTTCGGATGAAGAACTGTTCTGCTACATTGCCGACCTTGTGGGCAAGAGCGAGGAGGCGGACGCCTACATTGCCGACTTCAATGACCGTGTGATGGACTCCAAGGACGAGATCCAAAGCATCGTGGGCGACCGCACTGTTTCCATCGTGGAAGTCTGGCCGCAGCAAATCTACACCATGGGCAGCCACTTTGCCCGCGGCGGCAGCATCTTGTACGATATGTGGGAACTGAAAGCCCCTGCCAAGGTGCAGGAAGAAATGGTGGACGGTGATACCGCTTACGAGACCGTTTCTCTGGAAGCTCTGCCCGATTATACCGGCGACTTCATTCTATACGGCGTTCTGGCCGATACCGACAGCTCCTTTGTGGATGAGTCTCAGCTGTGGCAGAGCTTGGATGCTGTCAAGGAAGGCCGTGTGCTCTCCTACGAGCAGGTCGCCTTTATGCACCGTGATCCCATCACTCTGAACGCTCAGCTGGAGATTTTCCTTGACTTCTTCCGTGGTTTTAAGGAGCAGGCATGAGTAAAACGTCCAGAACCAAACTGAGTGTGTTTCTGGCAGCAGGAATTGCTGCGGTCATCTTGGCCGCAGCTCTTTCTGTTTTCTATGGAAGCACTAAGATTCCGTTTGAAACGGTTTTACAGGCTCTGCGCGCCCCCGATATGACCGACCAGCAGCAGATCATCATTCATGAACTGCGCATTCCCCGCACCATCGGCTGCATTCTGGTGGGTGCTGCTTTTGCGGTCGCCGGTGCCATCATGCAGGGCGTGACGCGAAACCCGTTGGCAGATTCCGGCTTGCTTGGCATCAATGCCGGCGCATCGTTTGCACTTGCGGTCTGTCTGGCATTTCTGCCTTCACTCAGCTTCTCCGGTGTGGTGCTGTTCTCCTTTCTGGGTGCAGCAGTTGCTATGGTAGTGGTCTATGGCTTGATGAGCATAAAGCACCGCAAGCTGGACCCGGTGCGGCTGGTGCTGGCCGGAAGTGCCGTTAGCGTGTTTTTGTCCTCGCTGAGCCAAGCGATTTCTATTTTCTATAACATCGGCTACGATCTCACGTTCTGGACAGCAGGCGGTGTGGCCGGTATCCGGGCAAAGCAACTGACGTTTGCAGCCCCGGTCATTTTGGTGGGGCTGCTCCTTTCGCTGCTGTTATCCCGGCAGATCTCCCTGCTGAGCCTTGGTGACGATGTTGCCCGCGGCCTTGGTCTGGAGATCGACCGTATCCGGACGCTCTGCCTGTTCGTGGTCTTGCTGCTGGCGGGCGGATCCGTGGCACTGGCCGGGCCGGTGGCCTTTGTCGGCTTGCTGGTGCCCCATGTGGTGCGCTTTTTTGTGGGTGCGGACTACCGTGCCATCATCCCCAGTTCCATGCTAGCCGGTGCATTCTGTATGCTGGCGGCCGACCTGATTTCCCGTACCATCAATGCCCCCAGCGAAACGCCGCAGCCGGACTGCGGGCGTGCTCCTGATTCTGGCCGTACTTCTGCTGGTGCTGATCTGGGTAGATATCAATGCAGGCTATCAGCAAATTACGCTGACCCAGCTGTGGCAGATTATCTGTGGGAAAGGCGAGAAAGGCGTGACCTACACGCTGGTGAACCTGCGTCTGCCCCGTGTGCTGACAAGTTTGCTCGTTGGCGTGGGGCTTTCGGCGGCGGGCTGTGTCTTGCAAGGCGTTTCCCGCAATGAGATGGCGGAACCCGGTATTCTGGGTATCAATGCAGGTGCAGGATTGTTTATTGCTGCCTACATCGTGCTGTTTTCCGGAAGTAGCGTCACGTACTCCATCCTGCTGCCCATTCTGGCTTTTGCCGGTTCCATCTGCACGGCGGCAGTAGACTATTTCCTTTCGCTGACACGGCAGGGACTTTCGCCCCGGCGTTTGCTTCTGGTGGGCATTGCAATGTCCACAGCCATTTCCAGTGCCGCCACCATGCTGATGCTCCGGATGTCGGACAGTGAATATGCTTTTGTGCAGAACTGGCTCTCCGGCAGCATCTGGGGTGCCAACTGGCAGAATGTGACTCTGCTGACCATCGGTCTTGCCTTGTTGCTGCTAGCGGTCTTTTATAAAAGCCGCACTCTGAACGTGCTGGTATTGGGTCAGCAAACCGCCACCGGCTTGGGTGTAGATGTTCCTCGCCAGACGGTTCTGCTGCTGGCGGCTGCAATCGGAATGTCTAGCCTGTGCTGCTCGGTGGGCGGCGGTCTGAGTTTTGTGGGCCTTGTCTGCCCGCATCTGGCCCGGCGGCTGGTCGGCCCCAATTACCGCGTCCTTCTCGGCACAACAGTACTCACCGGTGGTGTGTTGATGGTCTTTTCAGATATCATCTCCCGGACACTGCTTTCGCCCAATGAGATCCCCATCGGCATTGTAGCGGCGGTGATCGGCGCACCGTATTTCCTGTATCTTCTGGTCAAATCGTAACGAGGTAACATATGAAAGACGAAGCACAACAATTCAGCCTGCAGGGTGAGGGCATTTCGGTCGGCTACCAGCAGAATATCATCATCCCGAAGATGGATGTGCAGATCCCGAAAGGAAAGATCACTTCCATCATTGGCCCCAATGGCTGCGGCAAATCCACGCTGCTGAAAGCCCTCTCCCGGATGATGCCGGTGCAGAGCGGTGCCGTGCTGCTGGATGGACAGGCTATTGCCACGCTGCCCACCGTAGAAGTGGCCCGAAAGATGGCCATTCTGCCTCAAAGTCCGCAGGCTCCCGGTGGATTGACCGTAGAAGAACTGGTTTCTTATGGCCGTTACCCACATCAGAAGGGCTTTGGCAAACTGAATGAAGAGGACCATCGTGCGGTTGCGTGGGCATTGGAAAACACCCACATGGCTGAATTTGCCCAGCGCGGCATTGATGCTCTTTCGGGTGGACAGCGGCAGCGTGCATGGATTGCCATGGCACTGGCGCAGGATACGCCGTTGATCCTGCTGGATGAGCCGACCACCTATCTGGATATGGCACACCAGCTGGAAGTGTTGGAGCTGCTGAAAGAACTGAACACCAATGCACACAAAACCATTGCACTGGTTATTCATGATCTGAACCTTGCGGCGCGTTTTTCCGACTGGATGATTGCCATGCGCAAGGGAGAAGTGCTCTATCGCGGCACTCCGAAAGAGATCATGACGAATCAGGTACTCCGGGATGTATTCTCTTTGGATGCCTATATCGCACAGGATCCTTGGACAGGTCGGCCCATCTGCATGACATATCGCCTGTGCAGAAAATAAAAAACAGGATATGTTTTCTATTTAATGTCATTGAATCCCGGAATAACAGGAGACAAGAAAAGCAGAGTGTTTGAAGATACGCTCTGCTTTTTCCTTATTGGAGAAATCTTCAGTCTACGTGTTTTTCTACCAATTACATTTTCAGATCTGCAAATAGTTCTACTAGAATCCAACTATATTGCGCAGGTCACATGGAAAAGAGTATTGAAAAAATATTTGATGTAAGTTGTGCAGTAGATAAAAAGCCACACTCTTTCCTATGGTTATCGTCAAATTCATTGCTGCGGTGAAGGTTCAATAAGAAAGTGCGTCTGCATGCAAAGTTCTCTATCACGTCCTAGAATATTCCGAATTAGCTTTTCATCAATTCCCATGTTTTGACAAAAGATGTTGATAATCATTGCTTTCAAACAATGATTCGTTTCATAAATTTGGCTGGCAGTCAATATTCCATCACTTGAAGCTTTGAAGTGAGAATAATAATTTCTAGTTACTACTATGGCTTTTATGAATGCTCGTGTTGATTCATCAGACGGTTGATCGGGATTATCGAATGTCCGCAGAATATATTTGGCATTGTGCCTTAATATTTCGCTGCACCGAGAATCAAGTTCATATAGTATTTCATTGAGCGAAATTCGCCCTAAAAATCCCTTCGCAATCCATTCCGAAATTTTATTAGCGTGATTTGCATCATAAGGCCACCCAATTCCAGCTTCTTCAATAACTTTTTCAAAGACTGATTTTCCTTCTTCATTTGTGAATATGAGCTTTTTTATCTCTTTTTGCGATTTTTTTACTGCGGCCCCTAACTGTGCAGCTTTCTCTTCTTCGCCACTTGTTCTCCAAAAATAACCTTCGAGAAATTTGACATATACAACAAATATATCTTCTACATACCTTTTTGAATTTCCATTTTCCAAGAAGTACATCATGCGTAAGAAGTCAAAATCCGATTTTTGACAAAAAGAATACCAATTACTAAAATACTTCGTTAGGCTTTCTGAAACATCTTCAAATGTTGTTGGGTGCTGATATCTTGGTGTACAATCCTTGGTGTTGTAAGAAAAATCTTTATTAAAATAGATTTTATCAGGCTTTTTCTCGTCACCATAAAAAAGATAGATATCATCAATTCCTGTGATGTTTCCAATCATTACGCAAAAGAATTGAATAATAGTTGATATTTCATTGACCACTGTCTCAAGATTTGTATCATCTTCGTACTGAATAAGAATTTGCGGATGCTGCGACAGCATGACTGAGGTAAAGCTATCTGTAAGACATGAATTTTCATAGCTAAAGGATTCAAACACGATTGATATTTTGGGATGATCCTCTTTTAATGTGATATTCGGAAGTACTTTGTCTTCCGCTATCATGCGGCCATCTTTCTGTAAAGAACATTCAATAAGTTTTTTGTGAATCCATTCAGGCAGTTCAGGAAACTCAAATTTGACTGCGCGAATGTTTGTTTTTCTCTCGTCAAACGGTTCATCGCTTGTAGTTTGAATAATGTATTTTACATTGTACGCCTCTGCACCTTCAAGCGTTCTATTTTCATAAATCGGGATAGTTCCATCTGTATAAACAACAAAATGATTTGAGTCCCCGGAATCTCCGCCTATAAATGTATTGCACAGCGGATTGCCGACACCTCTCCGATAAAATTGTATACTATTACTTTGAAGAATCAACTCGGCAATTTCATCAGTTGTATCATTTTCGTTGTGCCACTGACCTATAATTCTATCCATCTTAGCTTTCCTCCGTTTTACTTTCCTGTTGCTGCTCTCGCTTTTTCCTATATTGCGCTGGGCTGACCCCATATTCTTTTCGGAACACCCGACTGAAGTAAAGCTGATTGTCATAACCCACAATCTCTGCAATCTCGCCAATCTTATAATCTGTATTCTCTAACAAGCTCTGCGCATTGACCATCCGAAGTGACAGGATGTATTGCGCAGGGCTTATTTTCATATACTGCTTAAAGTTTCGGATGAACCAGTTCGTGCTGATGTGCAGCGATTCTGCATAGTCCTCCACGCTGATTTTGGTGTTGTAGTTCTCGTTGAAGTAGGCAACGGCGGCTTCGATTTGCTCCGGAATGTTTATCTCCACACTTTCGCCTTCCTGCTGCTGGCGGCTGACAAGAAGCAGAATCGTGTTGAACATCGAGGCAATGTAGTCCTCATAGCCATACTTGCACTGCTGCAGCTCCCGGATGATTTTTCGGAACAGCATCTTATACTCCGGCAAAGTTCCGCTGTAAAAGACGTGCTGATCCAGTGGGATGCCATGATAAGTCAGAATGTTCTTCACGTCATAGCCAGTGAAATGAATCCAGAATACTTCCGGATGGTCTTCTACATAATAAATGTATTTCTGAATCTCTTTCGGCTGGTAAAGAACCATATGACCGGATGTGACAATTTCCTCCTTGCCGTTGAACCAGAAGTGAGCTTTTCCGGAGGCCACATACAGAATCTGGTAGTCACGCCGTCCTTTCTGCCAGAAAGTCGGCAGGGTCGGGCGAGTTTTCAGCCGATAGGTGCCGCAGCTGCCAACTACAAGAGGACGCGTGTAGTCCTTGAAGTCCAGACGAGAATTGTTCAGATATCCAGAGTTAAAATACATTTCGGACTGCCTCCTTTGCGTGAAATTTTACCGGAAAGCATGAAATCTTTTAGGCTGATTTTACAAACTCATTGATTTTGTGCATATTTTGTTCCATCTTGTCTATATCTTTCTCTGTCATAAATTCTATAATATTTCCGGACGTAACGCAAGAGATTTGGTAAACTTGCAGAAAAATTCAGATGGAATAGGAGAAATCATAATGGCAGAGAAGCGATATTTGAAGTGGTACAACAAAGTCGGATATGGATCAGGCGACATTGCAGGCAATGTTGTGTATGCGTTCCTTTTGTCCTTTGTTATGATCTACCTGACCAACACGGTTGGTCTGAACCCCGGCATCGTCGGCACTTTGATTGCGTTTTCCAAACTGCTGGGTGGTGTGACGGACATTTTCTTTGGCTCGCTGATCGATAAGACCCACTCCAAGATGGGCAAGGCTCGTCCGTGGATGCTGTATGGCTATATCGGCTGTGCCATCACGCTGGTGGCTATTTTTGCAATTCCTACAAACCTCGGTCAGTTTGCACAGTATGCATGGTTCCTGATTGCATACACGCTGCTGAATGCTGTGTTCTACACTGCCAACAACATCGCTTACTCTGCCTTGACTGCTCTTATCCCCAAGAATAGTGCCGAGCAGGTCGAGATGGGTTCTTATCGCTTCATGTTTGCTTTTGCCACCAGTCTGCTCATCCAGTCCATTACTCTGGGTGTCGTCACTGCTTTGGGCGGCGGTGCTGCTGGTTGGCGCACTGTGGCAATCATCTATGCGATTATTGGCTTGATCGTCAACACACTTTCCGTTTTCTCTGTGAAGGAACTGCCAGAAAGCGAACTTGTAGACACCAACGACAAAAAAGAAATCGAGCAGGATGAAAAGTATAATCTGGTGCAGGCTGCAAAGCTGCTGGCCGGCAACAAGTATTATATGATGATCTGCGGCACCTACATCCTGCAGCAGATTTACGGTGCAATGATCAGCATGGGCACCTACTATGCCACCTATATTCTTGGCAATCAGAACCTGTTTGGCGTGTTCTCTTGGGCAGTTAATATCCCTCTGATTATTGCACTGGTGTTCACCCCGACGCTGGTTGCAAAGTGGAGCGGAATGTATAAGTTGAATGTTCTGAGCTATTCTCTGGCTACGGTCGCTCGTGCGCTGGTCGCCGTGGCAGGTTATATGGGCAGCGGCAATGTTCCCTTGATGCTGCTCTTTACCGCAGTCGCTGCTTTGGGTCAGGGTCCTTGGCAGGGTGACATGAACGCTGTGATTGCCGCCTGCTCCGAATATACTTGGCTGACGAAGCACAAGCGCGTTGACTGTACGATGTACTCCTGTACTTCTCTCGGTGTGAAGCTGGGTGGCGGTCTGGGTACTGCCATCACTGGCTGCTGGCCGCAAGCAATTTCGATAGTGCGCTGGCTGTCCAGCCTGAATCCTGCATCTCGATGCTGAAGATCATGTATCTGGTGATTCCGTTTGCTCTGGATGCAGTTATCACCTTTATCCTTTCCCGTATGAAGGTCGAGGAAGCAAACGCAAAATTGCGCGCAGCTGCTTAACATTTGACATCAACACATTTTACCTTTTCTCCTTTTTCGCCGACCCCTGCACGGATAAGATCTGTGCAGGGGCGGCATCTCTATTTGACATTCACTTTCCTCATTCGTCGTATACAGCAAGAAGGACGGACGCCCTCCCGAAAAAGGGAGCGTCCATCCTTCTTTTTTACAGTTTATTTTGCAGATATTCCAGCAGCGTCTGGCTCACCAGAGCTGGCCGTCTTGGAAAACGCCAGTCTCCATGTCCGGCAGCAAGCAGAACCGCTATACCTCCACCACCTGCATAGATCTAGCTTTTCCGGATTCTATGGGGAATGTTTTTGCTCCAGTTTCATCGTGCTGTGCGGATCTCGGCGAATTCCTCTGGGTCACAGCTCACCGCACGCCAACGCTCCAGTGTCTCTCGACCTTCTTCTGTGGAAGATTTTCCGTCAAGTTTTGCCGCAAGGCAGACAGCTTCGCTGCGGATATTACCTTTTTCAGAAGCCATTTTCATGGTATCCTCCGAGGTGATGCGGGTCTCATCCAGCAGTTGCGCAAGGCCGTTCAAAACCAGCTCTGTACACCGCTCGGTCAGCAGGTCTGGCCGCCGTTCTGCCGCGCAAGATGCGGCTTGCAATGCCGATGCAAGCCGCTTGGGTACACCCCATGCAATCTGTTGTGCTGTGACTTCCATCCCGGTTTGGAGTTCTTTTTCGGACAGAAGAGATTTCTCTGGGTTTTCCATTGCGGTTGCAAAAACGTGATACCCATAAAAGGCCGTCTGTTCATCCGTAGAGTGCATTACTCGTTCCAGATTTTTTTCCGTCACAGTATTCCGATCCAGCAACGCAAACCAATGCCGCTTTGCGCCGTGGTGACTAAGACCGACCTCCCCGCACCGATCCAACATATCGGCCAGTGCCGTTTTGTCCCCTTCGGTGGGCACCCAGTTTTGGGAAAAGGATGTCAGCATCCAAAGGGCGTGCAGATTCCGATAAATGTAAGCTTCGGCCTGTTCGTTCCGACCATAGCAGTCATCCTCCCGATCCATCTGCTTTGCGACCACCGCAATGTCTTTGGCACAGGCTGTCAGAATCGCTGTAATCTCTTCCGGAGAAAAAGCATCCGCCTTGAAATAAAGGGCGTTCTGCATCTCCTGTAAAACCCTGCTGTTTCGGTTCATCTGCATGGTGCCATCGGCTTGTGCAATAACATTTTCAGTAATTTTTGCACACACGACCCGTAGCCGATTTTCCTGCTGTGGAATTGGCAGATGAAGACAGACCGTGATGAACCAATCTCGAGGCAATTCTGGGACTCCACCGTTCCAGATAAGTTTTCCCAGACGCTCCTTTTGCTCTAAAGTCAGCAACCCATGGGCCCCACAGTGGAGCAGCCGTTCCAGGGCACTGATCCGCTTATCGGTACTCAGTAGCCCAAACAATTTTTCAATCTCCGGGTAAGCAGTCTCTGTGCTGACATCATATCCACTGGAAGGGGTCTCAAGCGCATTGAAGGGGTCGGGCAAATCCCGGTCTATCCTAACCCTTTCCACATCGGGCAGAGGAAAGGTCAGCAGTGTTTGCAACAGTTCCGGTCGAAGCTGTTCTGGATAAAAACGCAAAAGTCTCTTCATCAACAGCTTTGCCTGCATATAGTGCATCTTTTGGGGAGAACAATAAAGTTTTTCCAAAAAGTCCAACAGGTGAGGCATCGTTTTCTCGGAGCATTTGCAACACAGTTCCGACAGCACCATTGGTAGAACCGTTGCCGTTCGGGACGCAAAAGTGGAATCCCAGAACTGTTTGACTCCCAGCAGTTCCTCTTCGGTGCGCTGAGCTGCTCCCATGTAAAAATCACAGGCTTTGTCCGTGTCCTCCTGAGTCCAGACGCTCAGCACGCTCCGGGGCAGGATGGCTGAAAGCTGCTCTTCATCCGCTTTCGCCCGGACTGCAGTAAGAATGGCCCACTCTGGGTAATACAGAGCAATCCGCTGTGCTGCACCGCAAGCCGCTTTCACATTACCATCGGTTCTTCCAAGTTGGAATGGGATGCCAGTCTCCTCCCGGAAACGGAGAAACCGAAATGCTTCCATCCGCTCGGTATCTGTACCAAAATGAAGTGAGGACTGCACCACTCCAAAATCAAAAGTAGCTTTTTTCTGTTGCGTCTGGAAAGGCACCCATTTGTTTTCCATCCGGGAGCAGAAGGACCGATTCAGTTCGTCCCAATCCACCCCATACTCTTTGTGGCGGGCTCGGTGTCGCTCATCCACAAAGATTGCAGCGGCCCAATCTGTCTTGGACGGCTTTTCTTCCCAGTCACCCTGACGTGCCGCCTGATCGATGAAACTTTGGAGCCGCATCATGGGGCTTTCCAGCGAGAGTAGATAACGGTCCGGCCTAGTCTGACGAGCCAGCCGATGCCGCAGATTCTGCAAAGCTTCCTGCAAAAGATTTGCCGCCTGTTCATAGTCTCCTACTTCGGCGCAAAGTCCAGCCTTGCGCAGAGCCCAGAGGGTGCGATCTGGGGAGACCGGCCAGTTTCTCAGCCCCTCTTTCAACAGGCAGAACTCATATCGGGAGAGTCGGAATAGACAATTTTCCCATTGCAGTCGGTCTTTCTGCTCTGAGGTCAGGCAGGAGTTCAATGCACAAAGTTCTTCATACTGTGTGTTCCACCCGTCAATGTCGCCTTCCTCCCGATCTGTCCGGAGAAGGGAGAAGAGGATATCGCATTTTTCCGGGCTTTTCTCTGCTGTGTGCCGGGCAAGAACCTGCGCATAGAGCTTTCTCTCCGAGCCAAACAAGGTCAGCATCGATTTTTCGTGGAGTGCATTGTACTCATATAAATAGTACAGTTCTTCCGCCGGGTCGGGGTTTTCCTGTCGGCAGTGTGCCCCAAGCACCCGCTCTGCATCGGATAAAACCATGTCCAGTTCCTCTCGGTTCCGGGCCGAGAGAGTCAGCACTTTGGGGCAGTTTTCCCGATTTTTCCGCAGGATAGGCAGAGCATCTTTCAAGGATATCAGCCCATTGCCTTGGCAAAGACTCTGGATAGGCCAGAACTGTCCGGTCTCCCGGGAAGAGCTATACTGCTCCCAAAGTTGATCCAGAACTTTTTCATAGAGTGCATAGGGATCCTCTTTGTATTCCGGAAAGAGTTCTGACAGGTCGATGGCGATAATCTTTCTCCGATGAAGCCACTGATTCCGAGCATCCGACACCGGCTTGAAGTTCAAAAGATAGATGGCAGGGGCATTATCCTCCCCAAGGTTATCCCTAATCCAACCGACCCAGCTATTGAAATTCGGGTCATCGCCAGAAAAACCTATCATGCAGAGGGTGTTTTCAATCAAAGACTGCTGCACCGTATTGACAAATGGAGCAAATTTCTGGGGATAGGTGCGGTAATCCTCAGCGGTGATGATGAAGGGCCGCTGGGATGGAAAGGAACCATGCAGCTTTATCAGCCGTGTTTTACCGGAACTGCCGATGAGATCATTCTTGTTGGTGATGATCTGAAATGTCTTTTCGGTCAACTTCTCCCCGGCCCGCTCCAGTAGAGTGTCATAATTGGTAGTAAAAACATCGGTCCATGGCAGACGCAGTAGCTTTTCGTACAGTGGCGAGGGGCGGTAATCGGCATCCCTCAGGCTATCCAGAAGCAGTCGGTCCAGTTCATTGCGGTCATATACCAGTTCAACGCTCTCTGCCAGCATCAGCGGGTCGGACTCGTCGGTGCTGCCCAGTTTTTTCTGGAATTTTCGCTTCAGGTCTCCCCATAGCGGTATATCCGGCACATCGCTGGTTACTTTGTCGGCGTTCCGGCTGAACCCCGCTCCTACAAATAGGGCCGCCCTCTGCTCCTGCAAATCTCGACTGATCTGTTCTAAGTACTGTTTTGCCATGCTTTCCATTTTGCTTTTCCCCTTTTTTCGATTGTCTTTTTGTTTTATTTTATCACAATTCCATCTGTATTTCACTTACATCATTCTGCTTTTTTAGATGTTTCAAGAGCGTCTGACTCATCACAGAGCTGACAGTTTTAGAAAACGCCAGCTTCTGCGAGATGGTTGTGCTTAAACGTACTGTCAGCGGATGATTCTATCGAACCATCCGCTTTTTTCATTCATATCGCAATTTTTCCAGCAGTTCAAACGTATCTAAATTAAAGTGACCTATTATCTTCGTTTTTGCACAGGAGGTCATCCTCATGAAAGAATTTGTAGCGCACCGTATGCTTGTTCAGAGTTCTTTGCGCAAAAAGTGGAAAACCATGCTGCTTCTTTTTGTCGCTGGAATCATTGTAGTGGCGGCTCTTTTTGCATGGAATAGATCACACTATAAGAGCATTGATAATCTTCCTTCGTTAGCTCAGATAGCCGAAACGGAAGATGAAGCTGCCTTAAATGATTTCATCGGCAACTTTACCAAACAGGAACTAATAGCTGCTTGGGGGAGTCCCAACGAATGCAGCCGCATGGAGGATGTCTGGTACATCAACGAGAATACCAAGTTGATTGTTAATTATCATAACAACGATGACCACGCAGTGGTTTGTTCTATCATTGCAAAGTAATTTGAATCATCATTTTCAGACAGGAGGTTGCTTTTATGAAAGTATCTGCCGACTATCGTATGCTTGCTCTCGATGCCTTGCGTGGAAAATGGAAAACCGCCGTTCTGACGGGAGTTGCCGCCAGTGCGCTCGGTGCCATCATTGTAGGCGGCTCCAACAGCGTTGCATCCAATGCCAATCAGCGCAATGATATCAATTTTAAAATATTTTCTCAGCCCAACGGCGGTCGTTTGCTTGCGGTTCTGCTTGTCAGCATTGGTCTGTGGGCCATCTTCACACTGATCGTGGGCGGTGCAGTTCGACTGGGATATGCCCGCTTTAATCTGAATCTCGCAGATGGAAAAGACGCTGCCTTCTCAGATTTGTTTTCTCAGAAAGACCGTCTGTGGGGTGGTTTCTGCATGAAGTTCCTGCAGGGCCTGTACATCGCCCTTTGGTCGCTGCTGTTGGTGATTCCGGGAATCGTAAAAACATACAGCTATGCGATGACACCTTACATCATGGCAGAGCATCCTTCACTGACGGCAAATGAGGCAATCACAGAATCCCGGCGAATCATGGATGGCAACAAATGGCGGCTGTTCTGTCTGGATTTCAGCTTCATTGGCTGGGAGCTGCTTTGTGCGCTGCCAATGTATGCCGGCTATTTCCTGTTTCTAAACAATTTCTCTGGTTCAGAGGCCATGGCAATTTCCATTGTTCTTCTGCTGGCAATCCCATTGAGCGTTGGCTTTTTCTTCGTGCGCCCCTATGAGGAAGCTGCATGGGCCATTTTCTACCGCGATATTACCGCGGCACCTACCGAACCGGATGAAGCATATTGATTTTTATAACACAAAAGGACTTAAAGCCATGAAACGTCGTGTATTTTTAATTGGTACTGCGGCTCTACTTCTCGGTGGGGCGGCAATCTCTGTTTTCACACAGAAGAAAAAACAAGAACCTGTTCTTCAGCAAATCGAGTATAGCAACCTCACCAACACAGACACTCAAACGCTCCTGACCGATCTGCTGCATGGAGCGAATGTATCGGATATCCGTCTTCAGACCTTTATGAACCATGTTCAGCGGTTCAATCAGGACATGAAGGCGGATTGGCTTACCTCTGGATTTGAAACAGCAGAACCGCTCGACCTGAAATATGACCCGTATGATATGCAGGATCAGTGGACGGAGAAAGAAAATTCTTTTCCCGGATGGAACTGCCGCATCACGGCTTTCGGGCTGTTCGGTGATTTTGTAACATTTGATGGCGAGATGCCCTCGGATGCGGGCGCAGACACACTATTCATGGATTATGAAACGCTGGAGGAGGATTCGGCTTCTCTTTGCGGTGACAGTCTGCAAAAGTTCAGTGCATGGTTTGCACCTGTTGATACGGTCAATACGACCGACATCCAGACCCATCTGAAAAATTTCCAGCAGGAATGGAACCGGCGTGATCTTTCCTTTAAGGAAACTTCAAAGCTGCGTCTGATTTCTGTTGTCTTTCACGATAACTTTTCAGAAACGGAGAACACTCTGATGATTGGCCACACAGGAATTCTTCTTCCTGCATCGGATGGGCTGTACTTCGTGGAAAAGGTTGCGTTTCAGGAGCCGTACCGCTTGCTCAAGTTCAGAACCCGAACTGAACTGAGTGATTATCTCATGCTGAAATACGATACTGCGTGGGATCAGAACACGGCGCATCCCTTCATTCTGGAAAACGATGCGCTTATGGATGGCTGGCGCATACTGGATGATTCTCCCGATACAGATGAAGCCGATTGAGCAGTAAAGCGCAAAATTATAGCGCAGATACGACCAACCTTTTGAGCGAAATTCAAGCAGCATCTGCGGTACCACACCACAACTACACCAATTGGGGAACGTTTTTTCGAAGACGGAGCCTTATAAAGCGGTGTGGCGTAGAGCGCCAGTCTGTAAAATGAAACTCGACGAATGCTTTGTAAGAACTACAGAACATTCGTCGGGTTGTTTTTGTGATTTTACAAAAGTTTGGCTGTGATGGATATATAGAGGTCAAATTAAAGAGTAAGCGATTAAAAATAACATCCGGGAAAACTTGTCGTTTTATGTTAGAAAAAAGGAACACATTCCGATATGGTTTGCGTTACTTTGAAATGGTATTCTATTGTCATCATAAAACGAAAGGAACGGATACAATGAAACGTGTCTTCGCATTTTTTGCCTCGGCTGTACTGGTGTGTAGCTTACTAATTTTTCCCTGCTTTGCTACTGGGACAGACGGTATTCCTGCAACGACGCGACCTAGTGAAACTAATCTGGAACACTCTGAAACCTCTGCACAGTCTGAGGAACCAGATGAGTCAAGCGTTCAACCACATGATACCTTCCCTGGAAATGGAGATGTTGTTTAAGATTCAAATTCGATGCCCAAGTATTCGCTTGCTTCTTTTTTTACAGTTTGCAGTCCTACCGGATATTCTATGACTTGACATAGGTAGTAGCATTTTCGATAAAGATCAGCACTTCTTTTATCATCTCCCATAAAATGAGAACATTCTGCCTCAATCTCAAGACAGCCCGGAATATATTGGTAATGACCATATTTGAGGCAGCTTTTTCGTCCATTTGCGGCACATTCGGCACCTTCTTCATACCGCCCACATAAATCCAAGACGCGAGCATAATTAAAATAAAGCATCGGTAATATGCCAACAGAAGTGATTGTCTCTTCAAAATGCTTTCGGACATATTTTAGCAGCTGGTAATAGATATCAGCTGCTTTTTTGTTTTATCCATTATCAGAATAGGCTATTCCGAGTTAGTTGATGATTTTGATTTCGTCCACTGAATAGAGAAAACGTTCAATTTCATCCAAATCAAAGCGGGGAACTGTTAACCGAATTGCTTGCATCAATAAATCAATTTGTTCCTGCGGAGTGTAACGTTGATCCAACCGTTCCAACAGAACCTTGGAACGCAAAATAAACTGCTGAGCAATTGGGTCATCGGCATCTGCAATCTGCTCAAACTTTTTCAAACTGTCAAAGCCTTCCCCCACATGCTGATTAGCGTTGCAAGCAACGATTTCTTTTTGTAAGGCTTCCATTTCTAATTCGTTTTTACTCATTAGAGCAAAATAGCGGTCATCTGGTAGGCCCAACCGTTGCAACAAGGCATTGATTCGATTGCGACTGGGGGTCTGTTTTCCGTTTTCCAGCCGGGAAAGAGTCATAGGTTCGCAAATACCGTTACAGAGTTGTTCTTGAGTTAACCCTAAATCCAACCGATGCTGTTTGATGTACTCACCAAGAAACACGTTCTTCATCCCCAAATCCCTCCTATAAAAGTAATATCATTATTATAAAGGATGTGGAGGAGAATTTCCAGTGTTGAGGTTGTAATTTTTGCTGTGACTTATCGTTTTATGTTATTTTCAAGTAACTTGGCATGATATGTTCCTCAGGAGTGGGCTGTGCTACAATACAACCACAGCAAGGGACATGGACAAACGAGCGTCCCAAGCTAGTAAAACTAAAAAAGAGAAAGGAGAAAGGACCATGGAAGTTGTCGTTGCAAAGAAGCCTATTGAGAAAGTTGCACATTGCAATAATGATCATACTTGCAATTGCTGCTAACGCTATGTGAAAATAGTAGCTGAAAATAAGGGCTTGGAGTTACTCTAAGCCCTTATTTTTCATTAATTAAAATAAAATTGATAAGGGAGTAAAGGTATGTATAGATTTCCGGGATATGTTGATTATCATAAAGAGAATGACGGAATTTATGTAACATCTAATTTATATTGAAATGTCATACAATTAACTGATTATGCAGTCAAGCAAGAATTTGAAAATTTGGTGGAACAATCCGGGTGTGAAAAACTTGAAACGCCGCTTACCAATTTATTGCATGAACAGGGGTTACTTTTGAATGACACGGAATTCAATCAAACCATGACGGAAATTCGAAAATTGATGGATGATATATTTACGATATCAATACTGCCTACTGAGGGTTGCAATTTTCGGTGCCCATATTGCTATGAAGACCATAATTCTGCTCGGATGTCTAGGGAGATTTTGAATCAAATTAAAAAGTATATTGTTGAACAAATTCCGAAATATAGCAAAGTGAATTTAGGATGGTTTGGTGGAGAACCAACATTGTGCAAAGATATCGTTTTAGAGATTTGTACATTATTCCAGACACTAAAGGTTAAATACGGATTTGAATTTTACTCTAATATGACAACTAACGGATACTTGCTGGATGAAAAAACATTTTGCCAATTTTATAAACTTGGAATAACAAGCTATCATATTACGTTAGATGGATGGAATCATGATAAAACGCGCCCGAAAGCGTCAGGTGAGGGCACATTGCAAACGATTTTGCGTAATCTTATTTCGATTTCCAATTTGGATAAGAGCGAATATCATTTTCAAATCACAATTAGACATAACATTTTGGCAGGTGACCACGATTATAGCTGGTATGATTTTCTATTTCGCTTATTTGGTCAAGACGAGCGGTTTCAAATTTATATTCATCCAGTGGATGATTGGGGAGGAAAAAGTGTCCATGGCTTGAACTTGATAAGCGAAGATGACAAGAATCGTGTAGTAAGAGAACATATTGAGTACTTAACTAGAATCGGAATGAAGTGCTCTAATACTCAAAAAGATAATAAACTGTTTGGACATGTTTGTTATGCTTGCCGTCCAAATGCAGTGGTATTTCGATGCAATGGAATGATTGAAAAATGTACGTTAAGTCTTGGTCACCCTAAAAATCGACTGGGACGGATTGATCCTAAAAAAGGGGTTGTTATAAATTCGGATATAAATCAACTGTGGGGTTTTTCAGAATTAAAACCAGAATGTCGTTCCTGCCCGGATTTGTTACAGTGTATGAATCTTCGTTGTGGAAGAAGCCGAATAATTTCCAATAAAGGAACGGAACCTTGTAATTTAGCAAGATTGAACCTCTATTGAATCACAGCTTTTAATAAACAAATTAAGAAGGAGTAAATCGAGGTATGTTATATTATATAAAAAAAGCATGGCTAGATAACTTGCTGACGGTACTTTGTCTTATTGCAGAAAACATTTGTAAAGTAGGAGTCAGTCTCAATTTGATGTGGTCGTTTCAACAAATTATTGAACGTGACTTTTTACGCTTTATAATTATGCTATCGGGAATGATTTCTCTTTGGATTATTATCTTTCTTTTGCAATTTTTACAGGCAGTTTGTCAGAACCGTGCTATATATAAGATGAACAACCTGATACGAAAAGATATTGCCTTCAACATTTTACAAAAAAGTGATCATGAATATCATGAACAACAAATTGGAAACTATTTGTCACAATTTACAAATGATATCAATGAAATTCGGCAGAGGGCATGGATACCGTTTTATGATTTGATTGGTAAAATTACACTGGTTGTCGTTAGTATGGCTGCACTAGCTAGTTTGCACTGGAAACTCCTAGCGGCTTGCCTTGCTACAGCTTTGCTTATGTTCGTGATTCCAAAGTTTTTTGATAAAAAATTGAAAATGGCATCATCTGCGTTTTCGCGGCGGCAGAGTGAGGCGTTGAGTACATTTAAGGATTTGCTGTCTGGCTATGACGTACTTCGCTTTTTTGGAAGAGATGTACGATTTCAAGTTGGAATCTCTGATGCAAGTAAAGTCGCTGAAAAATCTTGCTATGAATTAAACGTAACACAATCAAAAATATTCAATGGCTTGGGTATTTTGAATATGTGTTTTCAGGGCGTTGTCATGGCACTAATGGGATGGCTCTCTATTGAAGGCGTTATCATTCAATCTGCTCTTCTGGGAGGAAATACAATTTGTGGCAATGTCTACAATGGATTGGAAGCTATTGTGGATTTGCAATCATCAATTGCATCTAGCAAGCCATATTTTGACAAAATCACGGTCCATGCTGGTGAGTCGTTGCTAATGAATAATAGCCTGTCTGCCCTACAGAAGAGTATTACCTTGGAAGATATCTCTTTCTGGTACGATGAAAAGAAGCCTATCCTCGTTCACATGAACGCTCAGTTCAAAAAAGGGGGGAAATACGCTCTTATCGGACCTTCTGGCTGTGGAAAGAGTACACTATTAAAAATCCTTCTGGGGTGGTTGCCGGGTTATCAGGGAACTATCCGGTTTGACGGGCGAGATATGCGAGAATACACTCCCGAACAATTACAACAGCAAATGAGCTATATTGAGCAGGATGTATTTCTCTTTAATACAAGCATCCGAGAGAACATCACATTAGGGGAAGACTTCAATGACCAACAGATGAAAAAAGCATTGAGGGATAGTGCTTTGGCTGGAGACTTGGCTATCATGCCCCAAGGGTTAGATACTCTAGTAGGAGAGGAAGGTCGCAATCTTTCTGGAGGTCAAAAGCAACGAGTCGCAATTGCCAGAGCACTAATTCACAACCGCAACATTCTGCTGGTAGATGAGGGAACTAGTGCATTGGATCAAAAAAAAAAATGCCGATATTGTGAAAAAAAAAAAATCTGCTAGCCAATCCTGACTTGACCTTGATTCTCATTAGCCATCACCTAAGTGACGAACGCAAAGCTCAGTTCGACCATGTGTATGAACTGTCCCCTGTATCTGCTGTTACCTGAAATCGAAAGATAATTCAGATAGCTGGAAAAATCAAAATATAGAGGGAAATAAAACTCTGTGTGAGCTTTCCTTGACCTGTACCGACAACGGATAAAGCACTTTTTTAGGAGCAAAGGCGTAAAATTCGCCTTCGCTCCTTTTATTTTGCCGCCCACGCCTGTAAGCATAGCGTGTGTTCGGCTGAACTGCTGCGTTTTCAGGTAAAGTCTTCGATTTTGTGCATATTTTGTTTTATCCTGTCCATAGGATTCCGGCTTTTTATCCTCTATAATATGAAATGACTATCTATTTTTCTGAAACCGTGGTTCAACGAAAAAGGGACACACACATGAAAGAACGACCGGACAATCAGCTTTCACCACAGGAGCTTTTGGAACGCGACCAAAAACTTCTGGAAGCACTCTGCATTGATTACACTGCTGTCTATTATTGCAATCTGGCAAAGAATACCATGGAGCCCATCAAGCGAAGCGCACTGAGCAACGGTTCCGTTATTGATGCGGCCATTCCAGAACGCAGGTATGAGTACACCTACCGGATTCAATATTTCTACGACAACTTTGTTGTCAAAGAGTCTGCACCAGACTTTCTGGAAAAGCTCAGTATCCCTTTTCTGTGGGCACACTGATATTGACAATATCATTATGATGCCGATCATGGGTGGGCTGGAAGCGACACGAACGATTCGTGCATCGGCACATCCTGATGCAAAAACGGTTCCAATCTTTGCGATGACCGCCAATGCGTTCACAGATGATATCGCCCGCAGCAAAAAAGCAGGCATGAATGAGCATCTTACCAAACCGCTGAATTCCAAAAGTGTCATTCAGATGATACGGAAGTACGTTGGAAAGAAAGAAGCCGAAGCGGACACTTCTTGCGAGGAATCCTTATAATGGAACGAAAAATGGACGAACAGGATATTCTGCGGGAAGTCGGCATTCACCGGGATGCTTACCGAGGGTCATGGGTCTATGAGTTATCTGGGACTGCGCCCAATGGTGAAGTGGTTCTGGCAATCTATTATGAGGTCAATGGTGAGGATATCAATTCCGACATCAAGCTCTGGCGGGACATTCCGCACAGCCGCTCGGCCATCAACCATCTGCTCTCGTCCATGAAGCTGGAAGAAGAACTTCCGCTTTCTCATGTGAAACATGGGCGGTACCGCTTCTTCAACGCCCTGAAGCCAGCCGCTATGTATTCGGTGAAAGAGGTCGCAGATGCCGCAGCTGCGACCACTATGCGGTGGACACTGGCTCTTTGGGATGAAAATCAGCAGGAACTTTGCGTAATAAAATACAAGGCATAGTTATGTGCTTCTCAAAATTCTATATTTTATATAATTTTCTTAATTAGGGTAGACGAGCTTCCTTGTTGATACTATAATGATAATAGGGTTTTAAATTCTTGTATTAGCCATTAGTCGGTGGTTTTCTTTCGGTGTATGTTTTCCATGAAAGGAGGACACCATCATGAATGTACATCAAAAAAGCTTTTATATTGATTATCTTGACCACCTCACGAGTGAGTCGAATAATCTTCATTATATGCAACTACGGAACCGCTTGCGGTTTGATCTTTTGGTATTTGGTCAAGATATTCTATGTATGTCTGTTCCTGCGTGCATTAAATTGAAGTCAACTACTGAGCTGCTTATCAAGTTAGATGACTTTTGGGCGAATGGCCGAATACAGCTGCAACTTGATAAAAAGCACAAAGAAGATCCATTTCGTTATTTTGACAATCGCAAAAAAATATTATCTCGAAGTATGCCCGAAGAACAGTTGCTAACTCATTTTGAATTTGTTGCCTATGAAGATTCGAGAACTTCTAACTTTTATAAATATTATCTTCCACAATTTTACGACGAAGATTCGAAAAGTAAGATTTTCATTCCAAAACCAAATGATACAGATTTACTTTTTCGCCAATATGCTGCTGACCAGTTTGAAACACATTACGATAACATCTGCCGTTTTCTCGATTTGAATTCGCAAATCACTTTTACGGCAATTGCAAGTGAAATTGAAGACAGGGCATCTGATTCGCAGTCGCTTTTTCAACGTGCGTTAATTGAGGATGTTGTCCGTAACAACTTTCAATCAACTGCACTAGAACGGCAAATTGTCGCCACTTTTTTAGACCGCGCCTTTGCATTGGCCAATGCTAAAGCGAGCAATGCATATCCACTTACACTTATATTAAACCAACTTACTGGAAAAAGCATGATAGAGTTGCTTTCTAAGGTGTATCCCAAGCTCTATCATGAGATTTGTGAGTTATCTTGGACAGGAATATATCGTCTTAGTCAAACTAATGCCTGGATTGGATTTGTAAAATGCATAAATGCCTTCATATATATTGTACAACATCTTCACAAAAATCATGAGCCATTTTCAATTGACGAACTTGTAAAAAAGTTTGAGTCGTATTCCACATTATATACTCTCACCAAATTTATTAAAGACAAAGCGATTGACAATGTAAAAAGCAAAATGTATGAACAATACATTTTTTCACAATCTCAAGATCCAGATCAAATATTTGATTTACTGCTAGATTGTTACAGTGGAAAATATAAAAGACTTGTAGATGTTATGATTGCAATTGATCGCTATGAAGAGGGAATCGAGAAAGAGCTATCTTTGAGAAAATATAACTATTTACAGGATTTAGGAACACTGCAACAAAAAAGTAATTATGAAATCTTTAAATAATTTTAACTTATATGATTTTATATAATTATCAAGCAATTAGAATTCGATATATAATAAACACCTGTTTGTGTTTTGTCAAAATTGCAATAGGTTTTCTGATTTAGGCAAATGAACCAATATGCTAGTAACTTCCAGCAAAAAAAGGCGGTGGATTCCCTTATTGTGGGAAGCCGCCGCCTTTTTGCTGTGTCTATGTAAAAATCAGAAATTGAGCGTTTCCACCCATGCAGACAAGTCTGCCTTTGTGGAGGTCGCAGGGAAAACTTTTCCGTGCAGAAGTTTAGCACCAGGGCAACTCGGTGCCAGTTTCTCATTGGTCTTTCCCATGCCGCTGCCGCCAGAAGTGGCAAAAGGAATGATTGTCTTTCCCTTTAAGTCGTAGCTTTCCAAAAAGGTATTGATAATCGTTGGAGCGACATACCACCAGATGGGAAACCCGACAAAAATCGTATCATAGTCCTCCATGTTGTCGCGTTTGACAGCAATGGCAGGGCGAGAAGCAGAGTCGCTCATTTCGATGGTACTGCGAGCCTTCTTATCCATCCAGTTCAAATCCGCCTTGGTGTAAGGAACTTTGGGCTGGATTTCAAAAATATCGGCACCGATCGCATCCGCGAGATTTTCGGCAACCTTTGCAGTGATGCCGCTGGCAGAGAAATAGGCAACAAGTTGTTTGCTCATGGCAATGCACTCCCTTACTGTTATTGTACATTTTTAGTATACCACGATGGTGTGGGATATCAAGAGATACTAAATCAATAAATTCATTTTGAAAAGCGTAGTCCTTCTAGTTTGTAATAATGGAAAACTGTGGGTTTTGAGTTTATCCAACCAGCCATGCTCCCATTTGTTCATTTTGTTTGATGGTAATAGTCTTCTGAATATTGATCAGCGAATTCCTCAACGTTCAGATGGTGCAGTGCTAAAAGCTCTTGCAAGGTTGCATCAGATATTTCGTCCAATGCGAAGATTTTTAGTTCTTTAACAAAATCTTTAATCTGTTCTTTTAGCTTTTTGAGATTTCTGCGACGAATTATCTTAACCAAATGGGTGAAATCACCCTCATACGACAATACTTTTGTTGGAATAATCATAAATCTATCTACCACTATTCCACAACCGTATTGATCTTCAAACCATGCACAATGATTATTCATCTGCCCAGCTTCCTGTTTAGTAATTTCCTTGCGCGTCTCAACCACTTCACTTTTACACTCAAATAAAAGATAATGATTATTTGAACCACACCAAAGATTATCGGGACCTTTTCGGATTTCCTTGTCCGGACGCTGACTGATATAACCAAGCAATTCACCAACATCTTTTAGTGCTGATTCAAATTTTGTTGCTTCAATCCCGAAAGACAGATTGTCCAATATCGAATCAACTGATAGAGATAGTTCTCTATAATCAGAAAATTTTCGTATATATGCTCTGACGTTGTTTAGTCTATCTTGGTGTATATAAGAAATCTTGGTATAGTCAATTCCTGTAATCGGTTTCAACAGCTGCGAGTTCTTCTTAAACGCACTTTTTTGAATTTCGATGGCTTTGGCAACACTTGTTGGATATGTATACCGTGCTAGTTGCTGTAAATACCAGCCTTGTTCGGTTTCGTCAATATCAAGTTCATTAATCAGCTTTTGCATAGAAGAAGCGGCTTTTCCATATTCACCGTCAATAAATAGCTGTTCGGCTTGACGCTCTTTCAGAAGCCTGTCATATACTGGCGACGCTGCGCTTTCTTCCTCAATTGTGTTCATTTCAGAAGTATAATATTCTTTCCAACCCTCGTCACGATCTAGCATTTGCTTTATTAACGAGATTATTGCTTTTACAGGGTTTTCACCCTCATTGCACTCCTCTTTCGCCATATCTGCAATTTCAATTCCAATATCAATTTGTTTTCGAGTTTGTTGTGAAAAGAATTTATTAGTTGAAATACTTCGCATAAAACGAACTAATTCCGAACCGATTATAAGAATTGCACAATAATCTTTTTCACCACGGACACCTCGTCCGATTCCTTGCTCGATTTTTTGTGCAATTCGCTTATTGATTAGTTCGCTATTGGGACAAGCCTGTTCTTCATAACGGTCTGACAAGCTATCAAAGTATGGAAGACTATCCATAATTAGAATCCGGCAGCTTTCGTCAGGCAAATCAATTCCATCGTATCTATTATTAATCACAACAATTTTTGAGAAGCAGCCCTTTTTTAGCTTATCAAGTTCACCAATAATGTTTCCAGAAGTAGTTACAATTGCATCTAAGCTCTGATACTGCTTACAATTTTTCGTACTTGGAACCAGCGCGACCATACCAAATTTTGATAGGTGCATTTTACTAAACTCGGTAACAATTAAATTATGGTCACAAGATTCTTTAACGAGAGACGGAATTATTAACATTTTTTCGCCGGACCATTTCTGGTTTTTATTCCGTAGAGGATTTTTCATAGCCGCTGGACTAAAATCCAGTCCTTTCACAAAGAAAGAATCGTCTTGGGTGGTTGCCGACATTAAAATTCTATGCGCAGCACAAGAAAAAGAACCAAACGCATGAATATTGATGTTATAGGGCGCAATTTCAATTTTTGTTCCTGAAATATAGCAGCAGTAATTCTTTATCTGGTCGCGAATAAGGGGCCATACATAATATATTGGGCTACGACGATCTGTTTGTGCTGAAGACAGAATTTTGAGAACCTCTGTTCTTTTGGTGTCCCACGCCCAATAAGGAACGGCCATAAAAGTGTTATAGTCGCCGGTTTGGATATCTAACCAGCTTCCTTCGCCTTGTTCTACCATATCATCCGAAAAAAGTGTCAAGAATTTTGAGTATGTTTCTAAATTGGTAGCTTTATCTATCGAAATAGTAAAAGCACTTTTGATAGTGTCTATACAAGCATGTGAATCATCCAGAAGAACTGCAGCAACATTTTGGTAATTATTGCCTATTCCAAATATAGAGCGTCCATTAAATATCTTTTGAACGTGAGTAATAAGTATTTTAGAGCCCGAAAGAAAATCATTTGGTATTTCCGTATTTTCTTCAAAAGTACAGAAAGGGATGCCAAATTTATCAGCCTCAGAACACACCTGCTTAACCAAATATTTATTTGGACATATATATAGGCAAGGATCTTCTTTTGAGTTGAGCAAAGATTGGAGCAACAAAAGTCCGACCAATGTCTTTCCCTCACCAGTATGCAGCTTGATAATCAGATCTCTCTCGGACCGACGCATTGTGTACCATTCGGATAAAACTGCTTTTTGTGCTGGACGAAGAGGGCCTGCAACACTTTTTCGATCTAGCGTTTCGTACAATTCGATGGGGTCCGTTTTCGGTGCAATTGTCCTACTTGCCAATTTCTTTTTGAAATCGATTGCCATTTGAGTTCCTCCCTGCACAGTGATTTTTTACGAATATTATATCAGATGTATGACCGTTTTTCCATATTATGAATAGTGTTTGGAGATAAAATTGTGACAATTCCACTTTTACCAAAGCTACCGTTTCATTTTTTACTTACCCAACATTAGATGACGTAATGTCAAATATCAGCAGCAAAACATAAAAAGCGGTGGCTTCCCTTGTCATGGGAAACCACCGCCTTTTCTGTTATCTTACGGCCTGTTTCAACCGCTCCAGATCATCCGCATCCGGGTGAGAAAGAGCTTTATCAAAATTCTCGATCATTGCATCCAGATTAGGCAGATGGATCGGCTGTTTTTTCATCTCCTCGTACCGCTGGCGCACCGACATCGGCATTTTGCCCTGACACATATAGCATCCGAAAATGGTGTTGCTCTTGTCCAGTGACCGCTCCACCTTTTTCAGAATCTTGCTGAAATACTCCTCGCTGCCGCCGAAGCCAGCGGTACCAAAGAGGAAGATGTTTTTGCCGTGCAGCTGCTTCAAAAAATCAGAAGTGCTTTCATCGGCATTTCCCTTGTCCGTCCAGAAGCCCACATAAAGGGTGTCCGCTTCCATGGCAGCAGGATCCGGGATGCCGAAATAATCGCAGCCTTCCTGCGGCAGGCAGTCGTGCAGCGTATCTGCCAAGATTTTTGTGTTGCCTGTTTTGCTGCTGAATACAATTGCGTAACTCATAGCTTCTCCTTCGGAGCCGCTGGCTCTCTGAGGTTATAACGTTTCCCAGTTGATTTTTCGATCCCGATAAAAATATTCCTTGTCATGTTCGCTGATGGGGCGCAGTACACGGCACGGGTTGCCCACTGCCACCACGTTGGCGGGAATGTCTTTCGTCACGACGCTCCCGGCACCGATCACTGTATTGTCCCCAATGGTGACACCCGGCACTACGATCACTCCAGCACCCAGCCAACAGTTGCGTCCGATGCGAATAGGAAGATTGTACTGGTATGCTTTCTCCCGCAGTTCCGGCAGGATCGGGTGGTTTGCGGTTGCAAGGACACAGTTTGGGCCGATCATGGTGTGTTCTCCAATGTAGATATGGGTATCATCCACGCAGGTCAACCCGAAGTTGGCATAGACATAATCGCTCAAGTAAACGTGCTTTCCGCCCCAGTTAGCATGAAACGGCGGCTCGATTCAGCAGCCTGCACCGCACTCTGCAAGCATTTCTTTCAAAAGCTGCGCCCGTTTTGCGTGTTCAGAGGGGCGGGTATGATTGTAATCATACAGCCGCTCCATGCAAAGTTCCTGCTCTGCCATGATGGAATCATCCGTGGGGTCGTAGACTTGTTGGCTGTGGATCGCATTTTCAATCAGCATCTTGTAGCCCTCTCTTTTTGCAAATCGTTCTCTTTTATAACAGGTGCAGTATTATATTATTGTTAAATTCGCTTATGCTTTTTTGCTTCTTTTTCTCGCAAAGCATCATAAACGCAGCGGGTTCCCTGATGTGCCATCAGCCCGCCCAGACATTTCTTGTTGCAGCGGAGACAGCGGTGGATCTGTTCCGCCTGCCCGTTTTTCAGCTTGTTCACCCAATCCGGGTCTGCCAGAAGCTGGCGGCTCATGGCGGCGCACTGGATGCGTCCGCTGGCGAGCTGCTGCTCCACAAGATCCGGGTCGTTCAGACCACCGACACCACAGATGGGCAGGTCGGTGTACTGCCGCACCTCATCGCAGAATTTGAGGAAGCATCCCGGCTGGCTGAAATAGGGATGATCGGCGGGCGGGATGGTGTTTTCCAATGCGGAATGGTTTGCCAGCGTTACATGGAAGCTGGTCACACCCGCCTGCTCCAGCAGCGGAACGAACACCGGTAGTTCTTCTTCCACCACACCGGCATTGCCAAAGTGCGGGTTTTCCTGCCGGACGGCCAGCTTGTAATCAATGGGCATCTCCGGAACCGCCGCATGGACAGCCGAGACCGCTTCCGCCGCAAAACGGGCGCGGTTTTCTGCGCTGCCGCCGTATTCATCGGTGCGGTGGTTGAAGATGGCCGAACTGAAACTGCCGCACATCCGGTCGCCATGCACCTGCATCATATCAAAACCGGCCTGTTTTGCTAATGCTGCTGCTTTGCCGAATCCGCTGATGATCTCATGGATCTTCCGTTTGGACATCTTTGTAATGTAAGGAGCGACTTCGGCGTTCAGCTTTTCCCGCAGCTGATCCGGGGTGATTTTTTTCAGCAGCAGACCGGGAATGTATTTGAACAGGGCCGGCAGGTTGGAATCGCTCTGGTGCAGCTGGGCACAGACTTTGCAATCCGCATCATGGGCGATTTTCACGACCTGCTGGTAGAATGCAAAGCCTTTGGTGTCAAATAGAGATTTTTCAAATTTGCTTTTGCCCACCGGGACATCGCCCACGATGATCATGGCACAGCCGCCCTGTGCAATGGCACGGATCTTTGCAAGGTATTCTTCATCCGACAGCCCGAATGTTGTCGGCGCAAAAATGATGCGGTTTTTCAGCTGCATCCCACCATAATGGATCGGACTCAAGATCGTTTCGTACATCATTTACACACTTTCTTTTTACGCTGCTTTTCGCAGCAAGGTCACCAAGTTAAAACTGTTCTTATGACCGGCTCCCACCTTTTTGAGGAAGAACGCACAGCAGCATAGCGCACTCATTTGACAAGGTCAAGTGGTATCTCCCGTTATTTACGAAAGATTTACAGTGGTATCCTGTGTGTTTTTAGGTATCTCTTTTCGAGGAAGAACTGTTTTCTCTCTGCAGACGCATAAAACACAGCCAGAGGTAGAAATCTGCACGTTCATTATAATAAGCCGACCTCTCTCCGTAAACACTTTTGACAAATTCCAGTGATTTTGTGCATATTTTGTTGCATTGTCTCCATATACATTCCGGCGGAAGCCTCTATAATAGGTACTGTGTCCTGCGTAACGCCTTATATTGTGTGGAGAAAGGAAGTATATGGAACCTAACAAGGAAGCAAACAAGCCAAGGATCAGCTACCGCTACTATGAGCTGCCGGAAGGCGAACTGGTGCAGGCCATTACAGGAGAGGACTGGGTCTGCACCTATGGCACCTATGCCGAGGACATCCATTTCCACAACGTTATGGAGATCGGTATCTGCCGCTGGGGACAGGGTCTCATGGTTCTGGAAGATCGGCGCATCGACTATACCGATGGTGCAGTTACAGTGGTTCCCGCAAACTGTCTGCACACAACTTTGAGCCGTGATAAAAGCCTGAACTCATGGGAATATCTCTTCTTTGATCCTGCCGGAATCCTGAACAGTGCCTTTCCAAACGACCCTCTGTTTGTAGAATCTGTTCTGCATCGGCTCTCCAGTGAGGCTCTATGCCTTCCGCAAGAGGATGCAGTAGAACTGGAACGGCTTATTACCATGGTGCTGAACGAATGCCAGACGAAGCATGAGTACCATAAAGCCGTGGAACAGAATCTTATGACATCGCTGCTGCTCCTGATCACCCGCAGCTATACGGAGAAGAAAACCCATATCCGCCCCATGACCGTTGGACTGCAGCAGATCATACCCGCCATTGAATACATCGGGATGCACTATATGAATTCTATCTCCGGGGAAGATCTTGCGTCCATCTGTTCCTTGAGCGAGGCGCAGCTGCGCCGTAAGTTCAAAGAATATCTCAATATGTCGCCAGTCGAATATCTGACGATGGTACGCGTCCAGAAAGCCTATGAACTGCTCAATTCCACCAATTATCCCATGACGGAGGTTGCTCTGCGGGTCGGATATCAGGATGTTTCCTCCTTCAACCGCAATTTTCAGAAAATCATGGGTGTTTCGCCATACCAGTATAAGAAAAACAGCAGCGACTACCGTGGTCGGGTATTGGACAAGAAGATCTCTGCCAAGAAAGGATGGAAGCATCCATCCGATCCATAAGAGAAAGACTTTTTTGGCATTGTGTCAAAGAAAACCTTTCTTCTTTGGGTAAGCTGACGAAGCCATCGTTTTGTGCGCAGAAACACGGCTGGATTCTGATTGAATCTGCATGTTTTTTGATTGGACGCACCCGCATTTCAATCGCAAAACCTGTTACAATGACTACAACAAACGAGGGTTTGGAGAAAAGAATTGTTTAACTTGTAAATGTGTTCAATTCTTTCTCCAAATTTCTCGGATTCATCAACTTTTTCAAGGTTTCATGAATGAAGGAGAAGGTATTATGAAAAAGATCTCGCGTCGCGCATTTCTGTCCGTTATGGCTGCTGCAGGTGCAGCTGCAGCCCTGACCGCTTGCGGTGGCGGCTCTGGTTCTTCCACTGCTGCTTCCGGCAGTGCAAGTGTTGGCGGTTCTCAGCCCGGTGGTCACAAGCTGACTGCCTACGCATGGGATAAGAATTTTAATATCCCTGCTCTGAACGCTGCTGCTGCAGACTACAAGGAGAATGTTGACCCGGAGTTTGAACTGGAAGTGATCGAGCAGTCCGGTGCAGGTGATGTCGAAAATGCCATCACGCTGGCAGGTTCTGCACACGATTATTCCAATCTGCCCGACATCGTTCAGTTCCAGGATCACTACATTCAGCGTTATGTTTCCGATTATCCGGAGGCATTCGTTCCCATGGAAGGTGCCGATGTTGACTGGGATGGCTTCGGAAAGGAAAAACTGTCCTACTCCATCGTGGACGGTGTTCACTACGGTGTGCCTGTGGATAACAGCACTGTTATCTTTGCATACCGCACCGATTTGCTGGAGCAGGTCGGTAAGACTATCGATGACATGACCGGTGCAACTTGGGCCGATGTTACCAAAGTCGGTGAAGATGTTTATGCCAAAACTGGCAAGTATCTGTTCTCCTGCAGCGGCGATAACGGCGACCTGATCTACATTATGATGCAGGCTGAGGGCGTTGCCGAGTTCAAGGATGGTGAGCCTTACATCACTGAGAATGAAACGATGCACCGTGTCTGCGAAACAATCGTTGACATGGCAAAGAAAAACGTCTGCTATCTGGCGAACAGCTGGAGCGACTACATCGACCAGAGCATTCAGGGTGACATGGTTGCCGGTGTTGTGCAGGGTAACTGGATCATCCCCACCATGGAGGCTGTGACCGAAAACTCCGGCAAGTGGCAGATCACCACCATTCCTACGCTGGACGGCGGCGAGGGCTATGCTTCCAACGGTGGTAGCGGTCTGTATATCACTGCCAACTGCGGCAATGTTGATCTGGCAAAGTCCTTCCTCGCATATACCTTCGGCGGCAGCACCCAGACCTATGATAACGCCCTGCGTGACGGCGGCGTTGTCACCACGGTTCTGAAGTGTGCAGACTCCGATGTTTACAACGAGGGCGTGGAGTTCTTCAACAACGAGCCGGTTTATAAGCAGATCGTTGAGATGAGTGAAAATGTGCCCATCATCGAGCAGAGCGATTATCACGTCCGTGCTGGTGTGTATCTGACCACTGCTGTGATCAACACCATCAACGGCTCCAATCTGGACGATGAACTGGCAAATGCTGAACAGCAGCTCCGTTTCGAGATGGGTCTTTAAGACTTTCTGATTCATCCGAAGGAGGGTTTGACATTGAAGAACGAAAAAAGCGGTTCTCTGATGGCAAAACAGCGTCGTGCGGGCTGGTATTACCTGATGCCCGGCACGGTCCTTATTACCATCATGAGTTTTATCCCCATCATCAACGGCTTTCTGACCTCCCTGAAAACGGGTTCCAGTGCAAATATGAAGTGGGCCAGCCCGCTGACCTACAATTATACCCGAATGTTCAAGGATGCACTGTTCCTGCGCTCGATGGGAAACACCTTCCTGTATCTGGTCGTAGAAGTTCCGATCATGCTGATTCTGGCCATTCTGCTGGCACAGCTGCTGAACAATCACGATTTGAAGTTCAAGGGATTCTTCCGCACCTGCGTATTTCTGCCTTGTGCAACTTCTCTGGTTTCGTACTCCCTGATCTTCAAGTCCCTGTTTGCAACGGATGGTCTGGTAAACACGGTTTTGTGCAAGCTGGGCATCCTGCAAACGCACTACAACTTCCTCGGCAATCCCACCAGCGCAAAGATCATCATTATTCTGGCTCTGATCTGGCGCTGGACAGGTTACAATATGGTGTTCTTCTTGGCCGGTTTGCAGAACATTGACTATTCGGTGTACGAAGCAGCCAAAATTGACGGTGCCAACGGCTGGCAGACGTTCTGGAAGATTACTGTTCCGCTGCTGATGCCCACCATCGTGATGACCGCCATCATGTCCATCAACGGCACCTTGCAGCTGTTCGATGAGTCGGTCAACCTGACCAACGGCGGTCCGGCGAATGCAACGATCACCATGTCGCACTACATCTACAACAACTCCATGGGTCAGGGCGTTGCAAACTTCGGCTATGCTTCGGCATTGTCCTTCGTCATCTTCATGATGGTTGCCATCCTGTCCTTTATCAGCATGAAAGCAGGTGACAAGCGTGACTAATACAGCAGAAACCCACGCACTTGTGCAGCGTGAAAAAGGCAAGAAGCACATGATCCAGCGCAGACTGATTCCTGCTTACATCTTCCTGATCATCATCTCGTTCATTTCGGTTTTCCCGCTGTTGTGGATGATCTCTGCGGCGACCAATACCTCACTGGATGTTGCCCGCGGCAAGATCATGTTCGGCACCTATGCGATGCAGAACTTCAAAAATCTGATCGCATCGCAGAATCTGGCAGGTGCCATGGGCAACTCCTTCCTGTATGCGATCGTGCAGACTGTGATTTCCATGTTCGTCTGCTCTCTTGCAGGATTTGGTTTTGAGTTGTATCATGATAAGAACAAGGACCGCTTGTTCAGCATCCTGCTGCTCGCCATGATGGTGCCGCAGGTTGCCACGATGGTTCCTTTGTTCAAGATGATGTCCAGAGCCGGTTTTCTGAATAGTGTCTGGGCGTTCATCCTGCCCGGCATTTCCACTCCGTTCCTGATCATGATGTTCCGACAGAACTCCCGCAACTTCCCCAACGACCTGATGCAGGCAGCGCGCATTGATGGCCTGAGTGAAACGGGCATCTTCTTCCGGATGTATGTTCCCATCATGAAATCCACCTATGCGGCGGCTGCAGTCATCACGTTCATGAACGCATGGAACGCTTACCTGTGGCCGAAGGTCGTTATGACCGATAACCGTGCACAGACCATGCCGATGCTAATCGCTAACATTGCGTCCGGCTACTCCATCGACTACGGTATGTTGATGATGGGCGTTCTGTTCTGCTCCATCCCCACCATGATCGTGTTCTTCGTTCTGCAGAAGCAGTTCGCAGAGGGCATTACCGGTGCGGTGAAGTAATTCTCTATCTTTTCGCCATCCACTTTTTTTCTCCTTCATCTGCTGTTCCCCCAGAGGAATCCCCATCTCCTCTGGGGGGCGATGAAGGAATTTTTTCAATCACATAATAAGGTAAATGAGGAACAACATGGCTGCATTTGATTTTGCAAAAGTAAAAGACCCCACCTTTTTCAAGGAAAACG
>ERZ1673743.989-NODE-989-length-35405-cov-9.930042_pt1 | contig 35405 bp, 41 predicted proteins | sample MGYA00580197_ERZ1673743 | MGnify/ENA primary metagenome ERZ1673743 (study PRJEB41218, sample SAMN15661795) | gut metagenome | host: Homo sapiens | place: Canada: London | collected 2015-08-20/2019-03-30 | study: EMG produced TPA metagenomics assembly of...
AGAAAGCCAAAGAGGTATTAGATGAAATAAGTGAAGATGAACATGAACAATATTTGGCACATTTAAGAGAAAAGTACATATTTGAAAGACAAGGAATAGAAGAAGCCGGATTTGATAAAGGCGTAAAAGCAAGTAAAATAGAAATTGCTAAAAAATTAAAAGAAAACAATATTGATATAGAAATAATTACAAAATGCACAGGTTTAACAAAAGAAGAAATAGAAAATATATAAATTAATTCAAAAAAATAGATTTTAAGTAACAAGAATCATTTACTTCAAAAAAGTAGATGGTTCTTTTTTCACAAGTAAATTTTATGACTAATGTAATAATATAAACAGCATAATGAAAAAGATGTGTTATCAAAGATAAATATTATGTAAAAAAATGTAATTATTTTTACCAAAATTAGTAAAAAGAATTGAAGATATAAAACATATGTGATATAGTGATAAAAATAATTGGAGGTATATATATGAAGAAATTAGAAACAGAAAGATTAATACTAAGAAAATTTGAAGTAGAGGATGCACAGCAAGCGTATAATAATTGGGCAGGTGTTGAAAAAATAGCAGATATGTCAGATTTTAGGGTACATTCTAGTGTAAATGAAACACGAGAAATAATACAGATTGGTCTAGGAGATGAAGAAGAATCTGCAACTTGGGCTATAGAATTAAAAGAAACCCATGATTTAGTTGGATATATACGAGCATATGAAGCATCAATAACAAATAAAACATGTAAAATAAGTTGGGGAATTGGATATAAATGGTTAGGACAAGGTATATCTATTGAAGCTATGAAAAGTGTTATAGAACATCTAATTATCGATAAAGATTTTAATGTTGTAACATATGAATATTATTCAAATATGGATGAAATAAATAAACCAATATTAGAAGATATAGGAATGAAAAAAGAAGCAGTATTAAAAGAAAGAAAAATAGATGAAAAAACAGGAGAAAAATTAGATAGAATTATATATTCATCATTTAAGGATGAATATATAAAAAAATAAAATGTATTAAAAGGAAAATGTATGGAAATAGAAAAAAAGTATATCTCGAGAAAAAATTGGAAAAGAGTAACCGAAAGAATAGATGCATTCGAAAAGATAGAAAATAAAGATGTAAAAGGTATAGCAAGCATAATTTGCATAAAAAAAGTAAAGAAACCTAGCTTTAAAATATATAATAATAAAAAAATAAAAATTGTAGATGATGGCTATTTTTGGCTACAAATAGGATTGGAAGATAAAAACTATTGGATTACAGCAATGTATAACGAGAAAAGAGAATGTGTACAATATTATATTGACATAACAGAAAAAAATGTGATTGATGACTATGAAAATTCGTATTTTTATGATATATTTTTAGATATAGTATTATTACCTAGTGGAGAAATATTCTTACTTGATGAAGATGAATTAAAAGAGGCATTAGATAATAAAATTATAACTAAAGCTCAATATGATAATACATATAGTGAGGCAAATAGAATAATGAAGGTTATATCAAAAGATTATTCTTATTTAGAAAACTTATGCAATAACTGCTTTAGTAATTTGCTAGAAAATATAGGAGATAACAATAAATAATGGGAAAATGCTTAATAATATGGACAACAAGTTGCGAAGGAGAAAGACGGGGAAGAAAGGTAAAAATTTGCCAAAAGATACTAAATATGGTATAATAGAAAACAGTGGTGCATTATTCTAGTTATATTTTCTATTATGAGGGTGGGGCTAAAAATCCACTAAAGGGCACATCGTTGAAGTTTCTTGTTTGTGCGCAAAACGCCCAGTTATGTGTGCGGTCAGGGAGTAAAGAAAATAGGGCAATATGTAATGGCATACATATTTTATTGTCCCTGTTTTCGCGGAGGCTTAAATAGGTAAATATATGCATTTTTAAGTTAAACCTATGCAAAGTGCCAAGACACAATGCATAGAGTAGCCTGTTTTGAGTGATAGTATCGGGATTAATGGTGTATAAATTAAAATATGATGGCCATATATTTTAGTTTAAGTTAGTTATGAAATTTCTATTGCAAAAGAAACTAATAATAGAATAAATATATTAAGGAAAACTTCTAGAGTGTTTGATTAAAACAAGAAAGTACAGGGATTAAGGTACGGATTTAAGTGGCAATCTGGTATCTTTTGAAATACAAAGATGTTTTATTAAATGGAAACAGCTAAACAGTAATGTTTAGTATAAAACAGAGAAATTCAACCAGACCTAAACCGTAAAATTTACTTTTACTTTTACCACTTTTTATTAATTTATATAGGAGATAAAATAAAAAATGAAAAAAGATAACCTGAAATGGTTTATAACAATATTTATAACAACATTCATATTATCAATCACATTTTCATATATATCTACAAATGCTTTAAATAATCTAGATGTAATACCAGCTATGATAATATTAATATTAGTTATTTTGGTTGGTATTGTATTTGACATTATAGGTGTAGCAATAACGGTTGCAAACGAGCACGAATTTCATGCAAAAGCAACAAAAAAAGCTAAAGGTTCAAAAGCATCCTTATTCTTAATAAAAAACTCTGCTAAAGTTGCTAATATTTGTGCTGATGTTATAGGAGATATATGCGGAGTATTATCTGGAGCAATTAGTGCTATTATTGCATCAAAGCTTACAAGTCATTATGGCTTAAGCTCAAATTTACAATTTATAATGAGTGCAATAGTTGCATCACTTACTGTAGGAGGAAAGGCTTTAGGTAAAAATTTTGCACAGGAAAAGTCTACCGAGATTGTACATACTGTTGGAAAATTGTTTAGCATTTTTACGAAAAATAAATAAATATACTTTTTTCGACAAAATAGTTGATTTTATAAAAAATTAATGTTATTATCGTTGCATAAGTATATCTTATAAATATATAAAAAAGGGGAGAATATTATGAACAGTTCAAAAGATTGGTTAACAACATTATTACTATGTATATTTTTAGGAAACCTAGGAATACACAGATTTTATGCAGGAAAAATGGGAACAGGAGTTTTAATGCTTCTTACATTAGGTGGATGCGGAATCTGGACATTAGTAGATTTAGTAATGATAATTACAGGAAAATTCACAGATGGTAATGGAAACGCAATTACAAACAATAAATAAGAAAATTGTAACATGCATAATAATTAATATTGTTTTATTAATTATATTATACTGTATACCTATAAAAGGAAATCCTATGCTAGAAAATATTTGCTTATTTAAATTAATTACAGGCAAAAATTGTTTTAATTGTGGAATGACAAGAGCATTTTTATCTGTATTACATTTTAATTTTGAGCAAGCAATGGAATATAACAGAAATGTTGTATTTATATTTCCACTCACGGTAATAGTGTATGCGTATTCATGGATTAAGTTTATTTTAAAAAGAGAAGGATAGGTATAAGAGAAATCTTAAAATCTATTCTTTTTTTATTGATAATATTAAAAAAATTTGATATAACAAAATAAAAAAATGGAGGTAAGATATATGGCGATATTAGTAACAGGTGGAACGGGATATATAGGAAGTCATACAAGTATTGAACTATTAAATAGAGGAGAAGAAATTGTTATAGTAGACAATTTATCAAATAGCAAAATAGAAATGTGCGACAAAATAAAAGAAATAACAGGAAAAGATTTTAAATTTTACAAGGTGGATTTATTAGATAAAGAAAATTTAAGAAAAGTATTTGAAGAGAACGATATAAATGAAGTAATACATTTTGCAGGACTAAAAGCTGTAGGAGAATCATGCCAAAAACCGATAGAATATTATCATAATAATATTACGGGTACATTAATTTTATTAGAACTTATGAAAGAATTTAACTGCAAAAAAATTGTATTTAGTTCATCAGCAACGGTATACGGAAATCCAAAAACAGTACCAATAAAAGAGGATTTTCCACTTTCTACTACTAATCCGTATGGCTCTACAAAACTTATGATAGAACAAATATTAACAGATGTTCAAAAGTCAGATAATGATTGGTCTATTATATTGCTAAGATATTTTAATCCAATAGGTGCACATGAAAGTGGAAAAATTGGGGAAAACCCTAATGGAATTCCTAATAATTTAATGCCATACATAAATTATGTGGCATGCGGAAAGCTAGACCATTTAAATGTTTTTGGAAATGATTATAATACTCCAGATGGAACAGGAGTAAGAGACTACATCCATGTTGTAGATTTAGCAATAGGACATTTAAAAGCTATAGATAAAGTTAGAAATTCAAAAGGGGTTATGGCATACAATTTAGGAACAGGCATTGGATATTCTGTTTTAGATATAGTAAAAGCATTTGAAAATGCAAATGATATAAAAATTAAATATGAAATAGCACCGAGAAGAGCAGGTGATATAGCAATATGTTATGCAGATCCAACAAAAGCAAAAGAAGAACTTGGTTGGCAAGCAACTAAAAACTTAGAGCAGATGTGCAAAGATTCTTGGAGATATACAAAAAATAATATATAAGTTAAATACAATAAAGACAGACAAGCTTTTTATAATAAAGGCTAAGCGGTCTTTATTTTTTTTTTAATACAATTTACCTTAAAAAAATAACAAAAAAAGGTAAAAAAAGGTCTAAAAAACTTGATATTAAATCATATGTGATATATAATACGGAAAGCATTAAGATAAAATAAGGGGTAATTATAATGATTGAAATTGTAAAAAGAAATAAGAATATATTTCTTATATTAATAGATATTTGTATAATAATAGGAATTTACTTAATATCAATGCTTTTCTTGGATATTAATATAGATAATGTAACAGATTTTATAAAAGAAATCATACTTGCAATTGCTGTATATGAAATATTCCTAAATATCTTTCATATGTATCAAAATATGATGAGATACGAAGTTGGAAAAGACTATGTAAATTATATTATTAGTGCATTCTTTGCAGTTACTATTCTTTCAGGTCTTGATTTAATATTTCATTTAAAATATATTAATCCAAAATTAAATATTTTATCAGGTGTGCTTATTGCAGGAACATTTGTAATGTATAGATTAGCAGGAAGATCTATATTAAGCAGAAGAATGGATAAAAAAGAGAAAGATAAGCAACCAGTAGAAAAGAAAAAAATAAGCAATTTATTAATTATCGGTGCAGGAATGGGTGCAAGAGAAATTGTAATTGCTGTAAAAAATTCAATGAGAAATAAATATAATATAGTTGGAATTATAGATGATGATATGAGCAAACTAAATCACTATATTCTTGGTGTTAAAGTTTTAGGAACAAGATATGATATTCCAAAAGTAGTATCAGAAAATGATGTTGACATTATTTTCTTTGCAATAAATAAAATAGACCCAGCCTCAAGAAAAAAAATTATTGAAATATGCCAAGAAACAGGAGTAAAAACAAGAGTGCTTCCAACTACAGAAGAAGTAATAGATAAACAAGGTGCAATAAATAGTCTAAGAGATATAGAAATAGAAGATTTACTAGGAAGAGATGCAATACATTTAGATAACAAAAATATTCATTCATTAATAAAAAATAAAGTAGTACTAGTTACTGGTGGTGGTGGTTCAATAGGTTCAGAACTATGCAGACAAATTATAAAATACGAACCAAAAAGATTAGTAATATTAGATATTTATGAAAATAATCTATATGATATAGAAGTGGAACTAAAATCCGCGTATCCAAAAGCAAGTATAGATGCTGTTGTTGCAAGCGTTAGAGATAAAGATAGATTAGAAGAAGTATTTAAAGAATATAAGCCAGAAATAGTTTTCCATGCAGCAGCGCATAAACATGTTCCATTAATGGAGAATAACCCATTAGAGGCAATAAAAAATAATGTATTTGGAACATATAATGTAGTAAATTGTGCAGATGAATTTGAGGTAGAAAAATTCATACTTATTTCTACAGATAAAGCTGTTAACCCAACAAATATAATGGGAGCAACAAAAAGAGTTTGCGAAATGATAGTTCAAGCAAAGAACAAAGTAAGTAAAACAGAATATGCAGCAGTAAGATTTGGAAATGTACTTGGAAGTAACGGGTCTGTTATTCCACTATTTAAAAAGCAAATAGCAAAAGGTGGACCAGTAACAGTAACACACAAAGATATTACAAGATTCTTTATGACAATTCCTGAAGCTGTGCAATTAATATTACAGGCAGTTACATATGCAAAAGGTGGAGAAATATTTGTACTTGATATGGGAGAACCTGTTAAAATATATGATTTAGCTGTAAATGTAATTAAGCTTTTAGGATATGAACCAAATGTAGATATACCAATTCAAATAACAGGATTAAGACCTGGCGAAAAATTATATGAAGAAATATTAATGTCAGAAGAAGGATTAACTGCAACAAAACATGAAAAAATATTTGTTACAGAACCAATGCATTTGGAAATGGAAGAGTTACAAGAAAAATTAGATAAGCTTGAAACATTAGAATATGATGAAAACTATTCTAGAGAACATGTTAAGGAAACACTAAAAAGTGTTGTACCAACATTTAAAGATCCAGAAGAGGTTAATAATATTAAAAAAAATGATTAATAATGTGGAGGAAAGAAATGAGTGTGAAAATGAATATACCATTTTCTCCACCAGATATTGGTGAAGAAGAAATTAATAATGTGATTGATGCTTTAAAATCTGGATGGATTACAACAGGTCCAAAAACAAAGCAATTCGAAAAAGAAATAGCACAATTATGCAATACAGAAAAGGCAGTATGCTTAAATTCTGCGACAGCTGCATTAGAATTAACATTAAGAATATTAGGAATAGGTGAAGGCGATGAAGTAATAACTTCAAGTTATACATATACAGCTTCAGCAAGTCCAATAGCTCATGTAGGAGCAAAAATTGTATTAGTAGATACACAAAAAGATTCTTTTGAAATGGATTATGAAAAATTAGCAAATGCAATTACAGAAAAAACAAAAGTAATTATACCTGTAGATGTGGCTGGAATTTTATGTGATTATGACAAAATATTTAAAATTGTAGAGGAAAAGAAAAAGTTATTTAAGGCAAATAATGATATACAAAAAATATATAACAGAATAATTGTTGTTGCAGATAGTGCACATGGATTTGGTGCTAAAAAAGATGGAAAGATGTCAGGAGAATTTGCAGACTTTACAACATTTTCATTTCACGCAGTTAAAAATCTAACAACAGGAGAAGGTGGTGCAGCAGTTTGGAAAAATAAAGAAGGATTAGACAATGAGACAATCTACAAACAATATCAATTATTATCATTACATGGACAAACAAAAGATGCACTACATAAAAATGCACTAGGTGCATGGGAATATGATATTGTTGATACATATTATAAATGTAATATGACTGATATAATGGCAGGGATAGGGCTAGCACAAATTGCAAGATATCCAAAACTAGTAGAAAGAAGACATCAAATTATATCAAAATATAATGAGGCTTTTAAAGATTTACCAATAACTGTACTAAACCATAAAGATGAAAATCATAGATCATCAGGACATTTATATTTTACAAAAATAAAAGGTATTGATGAAAAACAAAGAAATGAAATTATTATAAAAATGGCAGAAAGAGGAATAGCATGTAATGTACATTTTAAACCATTACCAATGCTAACAGCTTACAAAAAGCTAGGATTTGACATTGTAAATTATCCTAATGCATACGATTTCTATAAAAATGAAATTACTTTACCACTATATAGTAAACTAACTGATGAACAAGTTGAATATATTATAGAAAACTTTAAAGAGATTGTTGGAGAATATACAAAATGATATTAAAAAAATATGAAAACTTGCCAGAAAATATGAAAAATGAAAAAGTGACAGAATATTATAATATTCTGTCACATAAAAAAATAAGCCTTATAGTAAAGAGATTGTTTGATATTATAACATCATTAATTTTATTAATTATCTTATCTCCTATTATGCTTATTTTAGCAATAGCAATAAAAATTGATTCAAAAGGTCCAATATTTTATAGGCAAGAGAGAATAACTAAATATGGTAAAAAATTTAGAATATTTAAATTTAGAACAATGGTACAAGATGCAGATAAAAAGGGAGCTTTAGTTACTATTGGCGAAGATCCAAGAATAACAAGAGTTGGAAGTAAGATACGTAAATGCAGATTAGATGAATTCCCACAACTCATAAATGTTTTAAAAGGTGAAATGTCATTTGTAGGAACAAGACCAGAAGTAGAAAAATATGTAAATAAATACACAGATGAAATGAAAGCAACTTTGCTTATGCCAGCAGGAATTTCATCAAGAGCAAGTATTGAATATAAAGATGAAGATGAAATGATAAGCAAATATTTAAATAAAGGCGAAAAAGTTGATGATATTTATGTACAAAGAATATTACCTGAAAAGATGAAATGGAATTTAGAGTACATAAAGAAATTTAATATTATAGAAGATATAAAAGTATGTTTTAAAACAGTATTTTAAATTTGTAAATTATAAATTATATAATATAAGGAAGATTAATTATGGAAGATAAATTGGTATCAATAATTATGCCAACATACAACTGTGCAAAGTTTATTGGAAAGACAATAGAATCGGTTATAGCTCAAACATATGAAAATTGGGAATTAATAATTGTAGATGATTGTTCAAAAGATAATACTGAAGAAGTTGTATCTAAATATAAAGATAATAGAATTAAGTATCACAGACTTGAGAATAATAGTGGCGCAGCTGTTGCTAGAACAGAGGCAATGAAAAAAGCAAGAGGAAGCTATATGTCTTTTCTAGATAGTGATGACTTATGGAAAAAAGATAAACTTGAGAAACAATTAGAATTTATGAATAAAAACAATTATAATTTTACATGTACAGAATATGAGCAAATTGATGAAGAAGGAAACAAGCTTAATAAAGTTATAAAAGTAAAGAAAAGAGCAGATTATAACAGAATTTTACTTGATTGCCCAGTCGGAAATTCAACAGTTATGTATAATGTTGAAAAGCTAGGAAAATTTGAAGTTCCAAATATACGTAAAAGAAATGATGATGCCTTATGGCTTCAAATATTAAAAAAAGAAAAATACATATATGGTATGCCGGATATTTTAATGGAATATAGAATACGTAGTAATTCTATATCTAGCAATAAACTTAGTTTGGTAAAATATCATTGGCAACTATATAGAGAAATAGAACATTTATCAGTATTTCGCTCAGTTTTTCACATTTGCTGGTGGGGAATGATAAAGATTTTACATATAAAATAGATTAATATTAAAGGAGAGATATATATGAATATAGTAGTTGCAGGAACAGGATATGTTGGATTAGTAACAGGAGTTTGTCTAGCTGAAAAAGGCAATGATGTTACGTGTGTGGATGTGAATGAAGAAAAAATAAAGATGTTACGAGATGGAAAATCACCAATATATGAAAATGATTTGGAAGAGTTGATGGAAAAAAATAAAGGAAAAATTACATATACAACAAATAGTGCTGATGCTTATAAAAATGCAGATATTATATTTATAGGTGTGGGAACTCCAGAAAAAAAAGATGGTTCAGCTAATTTGAGTTATGTATATACTGTTGCAAAGGAAATAGCTGATAATATTGAAAAAAATTGTATTATAGTTGTAAAATCAACAGTACCTATTGGAACAAATGAGAAAATTGAAAAACTTATAAAAAATCATTTGAAAAATAAAGTGAAAATTGCAGTTGCTTCAAACCCAGAGTTTTTAGCCCAAGGAACAGCTGTAAGAGATACATTGCATGCATCAAGGATTGTTATTGGAGCAGAAGAAAGGGAGACTGCTGAAGCTTTAAAAAAATTATATGAAAATTTTGAATCAGAAATACTTGTAACGGACAGGAAAAGTGCAGAGATGATTAAATATGCTTCTAATGACTTTTTAGCATTAAAGATATCTTATATAAACGAAATTGCAAATCTGTGTGAGAAGATAGGAGCCAATATTGAGGATGTATCAAAGGGAATGGGATTAGATCCGAGAATTGGAAATAAATTTTTAAAAGCAGGAATTGGATATGGTGGTTCATGCTTTCCAAAAGATACAAAAGCATTAAATTGGCTTTCAAACATGAATGATTATGAAATAAAGACTGTAAAAGCAGCAGTTGAAGTAAATGAAAATCAAAAATTAAAGCTAATAAAGAAAGCAAATAAATATTATGATACTCTTGAAGGATTAAAAATTGCAATTTTAGGATTAACATTTAAACCTGAAACAGATGATTTGCGTGAATCACCAGCAATATCTAATATACCAATATTGTTAGAAGAAGGAGCTAATATTAAAGTTTGGGATAAAGTAGGAATGAACAATGTTAAAAAAATATTTCAAAATGAATTACAATATTGCGAAACAATAGATGAAGCTATAGAAGATACAGATTTATGTTTGATATATACTGAATGGGGAGATGTAAAAAAATTTGATATAGACAAATATATTAAATTAATGAAGAATCCAATTGTTATAGATGGAAGAAATTGCTATTCAATAAAAGATGTGGAAAATATGAAAATGATATATGATTCAATAGGTAGAAAAACAATTAAGAATTTATAGGAGATGTTTATGAAAATTACACAAAGGGTAACAAATTTTTATCAAGTAGATATGATGGATTTATGAGAGAGTTTGTGGATATGCCGATAGATAGAGTTGTTCCATATAATGTAATTATATATTTGTATAGAACAGGAAATATAAAATACGAAGATAAAGAGAATCTTAAAATGTAGTTAAAATAAAGGGAGGAATAAAATGTTTGAAGGAAAAACATTAATGATTACAGGGGGTACAGGTTCATTTGGACATGCTGTACTTAACAGATTTTTAAATACTGATATAGGAGAGATAAGAATTTTTTCTCGTGATGAAAAAAAACAAGATGATATGAGAAAAGAATATCATAATGATAAAATAAAATTTTATATTGGTGATATAAGAGATTTAGCAAGCGTAAAAAATGCAATGCATGGTGTGGATTATATTTTTCATGCTGCAGCGTTAAAGCAAGTACCAAGTTGTGAATTCTTTCCACTTGAAGCTGTAAAAACAAATGTATTGGGTACAGAAAACGTGCTACAGGCAGCAATAGATGAAGGAGTAAAAAAAGTTATTTGTTTATCTACTGATAAAGCAGCATATCCTGTTAATGCAATGGGAACATCAAAAGCCATGATGGAAAAGGTAATTGTAGCAAAATCAAGAACGGTTGATCCGAAAAAGACAACTATATGTGCTACAAGATACGGAAATGTTATGTGTTCAAGAGGTTCTGTTATACCTTTGTTTATAGAGCAAATTAAAGCAGGAAAGCCACTTACTATTACTGAACCTACAATGACAAGATTTATTATGAGCTTAGAAGAGGCAGTGGAACTTGTAGTGTTTGCTTTTGAACATGCTGAAGCAGGAGATATTATGGTACAAAAAGCCCCTGCATGTACAATAGAGGTACTTGCTCAAGCTGTAAAGGAATTATTCGGTGCAGAAAAAGAAGAAACAAAAATTATAGGAATACGTCATGGAGAAAAGATGTATGAAACACTTTTAACAAACGAAGAATGCGTACACGCAATAGATATGGGAAATTTTTATAGAGTTCCATGTGATAAAAGGGATTTAAATTATGATAAATATTTTGTTGATGGAAATGAGGAAAGAACGAAGTTATCAGAATTTAATTCTAACAATACAGAATTATTAAGTATAGAACAAGTAAAAGAAAAATTATTAAAACTAGATTATATTCAAAATGAATTAAAAGATTGGAAAAATAAATAAGGAAAGGTGTTATGAAGTAATATGAAAATTTTAGTTACTGGTGCAAAAGGATTTGTAGGAAAAAACTTGATTGCTGAATTAAAAAATCGTCAAATAGGTGAAATATATGAATGTGATATTGATACTACTGACGAAGAATTAAACGAATATACTAAAGAGTGTGAATTTATATTTCATTTAGCAGGAGTTAATAGACCAGAGAATGAAGAAGATTTTATGAAGGGAAACTATGGATTTACTTCAGTATTATTAGAAAAATTGAGCCAACATAATAATAAAGCACCTATTCTTATTACTTCATCAATACAAGCAAGTTTAGATAATCCATATGGAAAATCAAAAAAAGCTGGAGAAGATTTAATGTTCAAATATGAAAAGGAAAATGGAACTAAAGTGTTGGTTTACAGACTTCCAAATGTTTTTGGAAAGTGGTGCAAACCTAATTACAATAGTGCTGTTGCTACTTTTTGCAATAATATTGCAAGAGGATTAGAAATAAAAGTTAATGATCCAGAAGTAATATTAAATTTAGTATATATAGATGATGTTGTAGAAGAATTAATAAATGCATTAAATAGAAAAGAACATATAAATGAAAGATTTGGATATATTCCATTAACATATAAAGTAAAATTGGGAGAAATAGTTGAATTAATATATAGCTTTAAAAAGTCAAGGGAAAATCTTCAATTACCAAATATGGAAGATGAATTTAGTAAAAAATTATATAGTACATATTTAAGTTACTTACCAGAAGAGGAATTCAGTTATCCTTTAACTATGCATATTGATGATAGAGGTTCATTTACAGAAATGTTCAAGACTAATGAAAGAGGGCAAGTATCAATTAATATATCAAAACCAGGCATTGTAAAAGGAAATCACTGGCATAATACAAAAAATGAGAAATTTATTGTGGTTAGTGGAACTGGAATTATTCGTTTTAGAAAAGTAAATTCAGATAAGGTAATAGAATATAAAGTTAGTGGAGATAAACTTGAAGTTGTTGATATTCCAGTAGGATATACACATAGCATTGAAAATGTAGGAAATACAGATATGGTAACTGTTATGTGGGCTAATGAAATATTTAATCCGGATAAACCAGATACATATTATATGGAAGTAAAAGAAAAATAGGAGGACTTTTATGGAAAAATTAAAATTAATGACAATAATAGGAACAAGACCAGAAATAATAAGACTTTCAGCAGTTATAAAATGTGCTGATAAATATTTTAACCATATACTAGTTCATACGGGACAAAATTACGATTACACGTTAAACCAGGTGTTTTTTGAAGATTTAGGTTTACGTGCACCTGATTATTATCTTGAAAGTGTAGGAAAAGATTTAGGGGAAACTATGGGAAATATTATTGCAAAATCTTATGAGGTTATGCAAAAAGAAAGACCAGATGCAGTACTTTTATTAGGAGATACAAATTCAGCCTTATCAGCAATATCTGCTAAGAGATTTAAAATCCCAATTTTTCATATGGAAGCTGGTAATAGATGTTGGGATTGGAATGTATCTGAAATGATTAATCGTAAAATTGTTGACCATATATCAGATATAAATTTACCATATACAGAACATTCAAGAAGATATTTACTTTCAGAAGGAATAGATGGAAAAACTATATTTGTTACAGGTTCACCTATGAGAGAAGTATTAAGAGACCATATAGACCAAATTGAAAAAAGTGATATATTGGATAAGCTACATTTACAAAAAAACAAATATATTTTATTATCATCTCATAGAGAGGAAAATATAGATAATGAAGAAAACTTTATGTCTTTAATGACAGCAATAAATGATATTGCAGAAAAATACCAAATGCCTGTGATATATTCAACACATCCAAGAAGCCAAAAATTTATAGATAAACGTAATTTTAAATTTCATCCACTAGTACAAAATTTGAAACCTTTTGGATTTATGGATTATAATAAATTACAAAAAAATGCTTATTGCGTACTTTCAGATAGTGGAACATTATCTGAGGAAAGTGCAATGCTTGGATTTGCAGGAGTATTAATTCGTACATCAACAGAAAGACCAGAGGTTTTAGACAAAGGTACAGTTGTAATTGGAGGAATAACAGATAAAACAGTAGAGCAAGCATTAGAACTTGCTGTATCTATGAGAGATAACAATGAAGAAGTGGTTATGGCAGAAGATTACGCAGATACAAATGTTTCTGTAAAGGTTGTAAAGATAATTCAAAGCTATACAGACATAGTAAATAGAACTATTTGGGGGAAGAGATGAAAAGAAAAATACTTATTATTAGTCATAATCCAATAAACCAAAATGATAATATGGGGAAAACAATAGGAAATTTATTTTCAAAATTTTCTGAATCTGAATTATGTCAATTGTATTTTAGAGAACAAGATATAGAGGCCAAAAATTGTAACAGTTTTTTCTGTATTAATGATGATAGAATGATTAAATCAATATTAAATCGAAATTATAATACGGGAAGAAAATTTAGTAATCATTATCATATAAAAAAACTTAAGTGCGAAAGTGATAATAAGAAAAAAAGTATATATCAGTATGGAAGAAAAAGAACAGGAAATATATATTTGTTAAGAAATCTTCTATGGAAAATGGGAAAATGGAATACCAAGGAATTAAAAAAATGGCTTGAAGAAGAAAATCCAACCAGTATATTTTTTTTTGCTGGAGATTATACTTTTGCATTTGATATTGCAATTAAAATATCAAAAAATTATAATATTCCTTTCTATGTCTTTTTTTCAGATGAATTTTATAGAAAAGAAATATCCAAAAAAACATTAAGTGCTCGAATTTATAAAAGTATTTATAGAAAAAAATTCCAAAAAACAATAATGTACGCTAAAGAGTATTTTTGCATAAGTGAAGCAATGGAAAAATTCTACGAAGAAGAATTTACTAAAAAGGGAATTGTTCTTATGAATACTACTAATATCGAGAGCAAAAATGAAATAAGAAAAAAAGATAGAATAATTATTCGCTACATAGGAAATTTAGGTTATGATAGATGGAAAAATATAATAAGTATTGGGAATGTTGTAAAGAAAATAAATGATAAATATGGAAAAGAGAAGCTTATTTTTGAGGTATATTCTGGTGAAGAAAACAGAAAAATTATTGATAAATTAAGAGACTCAGAAGGAATTGATTATAGAGGGTATATTCAAGCAACGGAAGTTAAGAAGAAAATATTAGGATCAGATATTTTAATACATACGGAAGATTTTAATGAAGAAAATATTCAAAAAGTAAAATATTCTGTATCAACTAAGATTCCGGATTATCTAGCAAGTGGTAGACTATTGATAGCGTATGGACCAGAGGAGATTGAGTCTAATGAATATATAAGAAGAAATGAAGCTGGAATTGTTATAAATAATGAAAATAAATTGGAAATAGTATTAGAGAAAATACTTAGGGGAGAAATAGATATACAAGGTATAATAAATAATGCTATAAGCCTAGTAGAAAAAAATCATAGAAGTAAGGTTGTTTATGATAAATTAAATAAATATTTGATATGAGGAAAAAAATGAAAAAGAAAATATTACAAATAAATACGGTGTGTGGAGTTGGTAGCACCGGAAGAATTGCCAAAGACATTGGACAATTAATCGAAAAAGATGATATGGAAAGCTATATTGCATATGGTTATGGAAAATGCAGTGATAAAAATGCAATAAAAATTGGAACAAAATTAGAGTATTATACTCACAATTTGCTATCTAGATTAACAGGAAGGCAAGGGAGATATTCGTATTTTGCAACAAAAAGATTTTTAAAGAAATTGGATAAAATAAAACCTGATGTAATTCATTTGCATAATATTCATGGAAATTACATTAATTATCCTTTACTTTTTAAGTATATTAATAAAAATCAAATACCTATTATTTGGACATTACATGATTGTTGGTCGTATACAGGAAAATGTGTACATTACGATTATATTAAGTGCGAGAAATGGAAAAATGAATGTAAAAATTGCAAACAATTAAGACAATATCCTAAGAGTTACTTTTTTGATTTCTCAAAAAAAGAGTACAGAAAAAAGAAGGATACTTTTACTTCAATTACCAATATGCATATTATAACACCATCTGAATGGCTAGCAAGGGAAGTGGAGAAATCATTTCTTCAAAGATACCCTATACAAGTTATAAAAAATGGAATTGATTTAAGCAAATTCAAAAAAGTAGATTCTAATTTTAGAAAGAAATATAATATAGAAGGAAAATTTATAGTATTAGGTGTAGCAAGCGAATGGACAAAACGAAAAGGAGCAGATACGTTTATAGAATTGTCAAAAGCATTAAATACTAACTATCAGATTGTGATGGTAGGATTAACAGAGAAACAAAAAAACAATTTCCCAGACAATATTATAAAGATAAATAAAACAAATTCTATTCAAGAATTAGTGGAAATATACAGTAGCGCCAATGTATTCGTGAATCCAACATTAGAAGATAATTTTCCTACAACCAATATAGAAGCTTTAGCTTGTGGATTACCAGTAATAACATATAATACTGGGGGAAGCGTAGAAGCTGTAAATGGTAATTGTGGAATTATAATAGAAAAAGAGAATATAAATCAATTAGTAGATGCAATTGAAAATGTAAGAAAGAGTAATATGTTTAATAGTCAAATTTGCATTGAAGAAGCAAAAAAGTATGACAAATGGGAGAAATTTGAACAATATATTACTTTATATGAAAAAATTTAAATTCAAGAGGTAGAAAAATGTGTATTTATATAATATTTTTAATTTTAATATTGATAATGTACATAATTTTATATAAAATAAAATACAATAAGTACTCAAAAATTATATTTTGCAGTGTAATTTTTATATTATTTACATTAATACAAGGATTAAGAGCAGAAAATGTGGGGAGTGATACAAGCAAATATATACAATATTACCTAAGAAGTGAAAATATTTCATTTATTGATGTAATAACCAAACAAAAATTAAATTTTGAAATTGGATTTGGAATCTTAATGAAAGTATTATCAAGTATGCATATTCCACCACAAGTTTTCTTATTAATTGTTTCAGCAATTATAAATGGACGGAGTGATGTATTTTATATACAAACAATCAGAGGATCCATTTCTAAGTGTTATAATATTTATGGGAATAGAATTTTTTACATTATCATTTACTGCGTTAAGACAGATGATAGCTGTAGCTATCGTAATTAATAGTTATAGTTTCATAAAAGAAAAAAAACCGATTAAATTTATATTAGTAGTATTATTAGCTTCTCTATTTCATAAAACCGCTATTATATTTCTGATAGCATACTTCTTTAGATATATAAAAATTAATAAGAGGAATTTTACTATAGAAATTGTGTTATTTTTAATAATGCAAATTGTAGGCTTTTACATTATAATAAATCTAGCAAGGCAGATTTATCCATACTATATACCGGAAAATATAACATTTTCAACAAGTGGATTGACGCAAGCATTCGTAATTTTATTTTATTTAATCGTTGGATTATACTTATATTATTATAAAACTAGTAAAAACAATAAAGAAATAGATATTATATATAATATAATGTTTGTAGCTTTCTTTATACAATCATTTACTAATAGATTGCCAATGATAAATAGAATTATGTGGTATTTCTATATTTTTATAATAATTTTTCTTCCAAATATAGTAGGAGATATAGAAAATAAAAAAATAAAAAACATTGCATATTGGGGAATTATTTCTTTAAATCTTGTACAGTTTTTACTTTCATCAATAAAAATGTACAACATAATTCCATACCAATTTTTTATAAAATAAAAAGAATAGAGGTAAAAAATGAAAAAAATAATCTTATTTAATCCAGGACAAGCATCTTTAAATTTAGGGGATGAAATAATTGCTAATGCATGCTTTGATGTAATTAATGAAATATTTAAGGAAAAGCAGATTCTTGACATTAGTACGCACCTACCAATATCAAATAAGTATTTAAAAAATGTAAATAATCCAGATTATAAATTTGTGCTAGGTAGCAATTTGTTAATGTCAAATATGTGTGGCAGATTTAGGCAATGGGATATTACTTTGTTTAACAAAAGTGTACTGAAGGATACAATATTATTAGGAGTAGGATGGAATCAGTATTCGAAAAATGCAAATATATATACTAAATTATTATATAATTCAATTATTTCTAAAAATTATATGCATAGTGTAAGGGATTCATATACTAAAAAGAAATTAGAACAAATAGGAATAAAAAATGTCATAAACACCGGATGCCCAACACTATGGAAATTAACAAATGAACATTGTAGTAATATTCCTATAAAAAAAGCTGAGAATGTAGTTTGCACTTTGACAGACTATAATAAAGAATATGATAAGGATAGGCAGTTATTGGAAATATTAAAAAAGAATTATAAAAAAGTATATTTTTGGCCACAACGGATACGATGATTATGAGTATATAAAACAACTAGAATTTCTCAATGAGGTTGAAATTGTACCTCCATCTTTAAAAGATTATGATGAGTTATTAGAAAACGAAAGTTTAAATATTGATTTTATAGGTACTAGATTACATGGGGGAATTAGAGCAATGCAAAAAAAACGCAGAACCATTATTATATCAATAGATAATAGAGCAGAAGAAATGGCGAAAGACTATAACATTAATATTATAAAAAGAGATAATATAAGCAGATTAGAAGAATTAATAAATTCTAATATAGAAACAAAGATTAATTTACCGATTGAGAATATAAATAAATGGATACAACAATTTAAATAATGTTTTAATTATAAAAAGGTAGAGAGGAATAAAAGATGGAATATAATGTTAAGAGCCCTGTTGCAGTTGTTATATTTAACAGGTATGAAACGACTATGAAGCTATTTTATGAATTAAGGAAAGTTAAACCTAAGGAATTGTACATTATAGCGGATGGACCGAGAAAAGACAAGCCAGACGATATAGAAAAATGTAAAAGAACAAGAGAGATATTTGAAAAAATAGATTGGGAGTGTAATATTCATAAGAATTTTTCAGAACAAAATTTGGGATGCTGTAAGAGACCATATACAGGATTTTCATGGCTTTTTGACAATGTAAACGAGGCTATTATATTGGAAGATGATTGCATACCGGATATTAGCTTCTTTAGATACTGTGATGAATTACTAGAAAAATATAGAGACGATGAAAGAATTATGTTGATTAGTGGCACTAATCAACTAAATAATTGGAAAAGAGGAGATTATAGTTATCATTTTTCAAAATTTGGTGGTATACATGGATGGGCTTCATGGAAAAGAGCATGGAAATATTTTGATATAGAAATTACGGATTGGAAAGATGAAGCAGTAAAAACATTACTAAAAAATAAATTAAATAATTATGAATTTTATTCTAGAAAATTAGCTTATGATAAGCTGTATAATAATAGCAGAAATACCACAGCGTGGGACTATCAATGGGGATTTGCAAGATTAATACAATCAGGATTAGCGATATCACCTTCGTGTAATTTAATATGTAATATTGGTAATGGACCAGATGCAACACATACTAAAGGATCTAAAACAATAAATTTAAAAGCACAAGGTATGAAATTCCCACTAAATCATCCAAAGTTTGTAATTGAAGATAATGAGTATGATAAAAAAATGATAAGTAAGATATGTGGAGGTAATTTAAATTTACTAAAAGACTTCATAAAGAATATAGTTTTAAGGAGCAGTAAGAATTGAGTGATATAACAAATGTAAAAGAAAAAGTGATTTCTTCCTTAATTTGGAAAATGATGGAGCGAATAGGAACTCAGGGTGTTCAATTTGTGGTACAGCTAATTTTGGCACGTTTATTATTACCAGAAGATTATGGTATTTTAGCTATTACAACGATATTTATTTCTATTGCAAATGTATTCATACAGACAGGATTTACGACATCGATAGTACAAAAGAAGGAGATAGATGAAGAATATACTTCTTCAATGTTCTATTTAATGCTAATCATTGCAATCATTCTATATATGGTATTGTTTTTGATTTCACCAATTATAGCATCATTCTATAATGAACCTAGAATAACTCCTATAATTAGAATATTAGGAATTAGTTTGATTTTTGGAGCAATAACTTCAGTACAAAATGCAATATTATCACGAAATATGCAGTTTAAAAAGTATTTTTATAGCAGTATATTAGGAATTATATTTTCAGGAACAGTAGGAATAATTTTAGCTTATATTGGATTGGGAGTTTGGGCATTGGTTGCACAGCAATTAACAAATAATCTAATTATAATGATAGTATTATGTTTAGTTGTAAAATGGAGACCTAAATGGTTATTTTCCTTTAAAAAAGTTAAAGAATTATTTAAATATGGATGGAAAATATTGGTTGCAAGTTTAATAGATAATATATATAATGATATTTATGGTTTAATAATAGGAAAAATATACGATAGTAAAATGTTAGGTTATTATAATAGAGGAAAGCAATTTCCAGAAGTAATAGTAAATAATATAAATGGTTCAATATCAAGTGTTATGTTATCTGCTTTATCAAATCAACAAGATAATAAGGAAAAACTAAAAAATATGGTAAGAAGATCAATAATAACAAGTAGTTTTATAATTTTTCCAGTAGTGGTTGGATTGGCAGTTGTTGCAGAGCCTTTAGTTAAAATTTTATTAACGGAAAAATGGGGAGAGTGTGTTCCATTTATGCAAATTTTGTGTTTTACATATGCTTTTTATTTGATTGATACAGCTAATCTGCAAGCAATCAAAGCAATAGGAAGATCAGATGTGTACTTAAAACTTGAGATAATAAAAAAGGTTTTTGGTTTTAGTATATTATTAATAAGTGTTCCTTTTGGAATAAAAGTAATGCTACTGCTACAACCTGTATATGCTATTATATCAAATTTGATTAATGCATATCCTAATAGAAAGTTTTTAGATTATAGTATAAAGGAACAATATAAGGATATATTACCAAGTATTATTTTATCAATTATAATGGGAATAATAATATACCCAATCAAATATATTATACATAATTCAGTAATGTTACTAATTTGCCAAATAATAATGGGAATAATAATATATATGTTGTTATCATATATATTAAAATTTGAAGCATTGAGATATTTGATAAACACAGTTAAGGAACTAAGAAATAAAAGTATATCAAAAACCAAGGAGGTTAACTAATGAGTCAAGGGAAAAGAATGAAAGAAGAACCTAAAAGGGAAAAAAAGGGAGTAAAATGTGAAAAAAATAGTAAAAGAAGAAATCCAAAGCTAGATGTTATGCTTAAGCTATTAGCTTTTGCATATGTAGTTATTACAATTATTTTCTATATTGCAGTAAGAAAAGTAAATATGCTTCCTACTTCATATACAGTAATATTTACAATTGCTGAGATTATATTTACAATATTAATGATAAGAGGAATTTTAAAAAATCGCAAATCTTTAAAAATAAATGTTATATGTATAATAATAGTTCTTTTCGTATCTGGTATATATATATATGCAACTAATTATTTACTTGCTACGAGTAGCTTTTTAGGAAAGGTTTTTAGAGAGGTAACAGAAACAGAGCAATATTATATTATAGCTAGAAAAGATAGTAGTTATAGTAAAATAGAGGATGTTAAGGGAAAAGATATTTACCTATTCCAAATAGAAGATAGTGTAAAAAAAGATTTAACAGACAAGGTTACAGTAACATTAAAAAGTGAAGAAAATTTAACAAATTTAGGTAAGAAATTGCTTAATAAAGATATAGATACTGTATTTATATCACTAACACAATATGAGATGCTTTCAGAGGAAGTAAAGGATTTTAAAGACAATACTAAAATAATATACATTGTAAATCATGATGTAAAGGTAAGTACCAAAATAGAAACAACAGATTCTAGGCAAACAATAAATAATGGAATATTTAATGTATATATTAGTGGAATAGATACAACAGGAAGTATTAGTAATGTTGCAAGAAGTGATGCTAATATACTTGCCACTGTTAATACAAAAACTCATGAAGTTCTACTTACATCTATTCCAAGAGATTACTATGTAACACTTCATAGTAAAAAGGCTAAAGATAAATTAACACATTCTGGTATTTATGGAGTTAGCGAAACCGTAACAACAGTAGAAGATTTGTTAGATATAGATATTAATTATTATGTAAGAGTCAATTTTACAACACTAATTAAATTAGTAGATACTTTAGGTGGAGTTAGTGTATATTCAGATTATAATTTTACAACAGCAGGATATACTTTTAGCAAAGGTTATAATAGATTAAATGGTAAAGAAGCTCTAGCTTTTAGTAGAGAAAGATATTCTTTTGCAAATGGCGATAATCAAAGAGTTAAAAATCAACAAAAAGTTATTGAAGCAATTATTAATAAAGTACTAGATAGTAATACAATTTTAACTAAATATACAAGCATATTAAACTCTATGGAAGGAAGTTTCCAAACAAATATCAGCCAAGATGAAGTTAGTAAACTTGTACAAGACCAATTAAACAATATGTCTTCATGGAAAATACTTAATAACTCATTAACAGGAACAGGTTCATATGGACCTACTTACTCAATGGGAAGTCAAGAATTATATATAATGCTTCCGGATTCTACTTCAGTACAAAATGCAAAACAACAAATAAAATCAGTAATGGACAAGTAAAACATATATAGTAAAAGCGAGGAAACAATGAAAGAAATAATATTAAGAATAATATCAATGATTTTACTACTTTGCACATTTTTTGTAATATTTAATTTTTCAGCGCAAGATGGTGAAGAATCTGGTAGTTTAAGTAAAAAAGTAACAACTGAATTTATTAATAGATTTCCATACACAAGAGATTTAAGCATAGAAACCAAAGAAAAATTGATACAGCATGGGGAACCTATCGTTAGAAAATTAGCTCATTTATCTATTTATACAGTTGTTGGAATGTGCATTATGAGTTTCATGTGCACATTTCCACTAAAACTTAGAATAAGATTAGGAGTGAGTCTTGTAGTTGGACTTATATATGCAATATCTGACGAATGGCATCAAAGTTTTGTACCACGGAAGGGGTCCATCAATAAGAGATGTTTGCATAGATACAACTGGAGTGTTTTTGGGAATATTAATTATTTTAGCAATAGTTTCTATATTTATTGCTCTAAAAAAAGATGATAAAATTAAGAAAAGCGAAAAAAACATAGCTAATGTTTAACATACTAAAAATCCAAAATATAGGTATCTAGGGGGAAAAATGATATTATATCCAAATGAATATTTAGATAATGTAACTGATATAACAGCTGATTTATTAACTAAAAACAATATAAAAGGTGTTGTATTAGATGTGGATAACACTTTAATAGATCTTGACAAAAACCTAATAAAAGGTGTAGAAAATTGGATAGAAGACCTAAAAAAAATAGGAATAAAATTTTGCATTGTATCTAATAGTAATAATCTAGAAAAAGTAAAAAATGTAGCAAAAATTTTAGATATACCATTTATATATTTTGCTAAAAAACCTTTAAAGTTTGGGTTTAAAAAAGCGTCTAAAGTTTTAGGATTAAAACTTGAAAATATGTCGGCTGTTGGTGATCAAATTTTAACAGATGTAGTTGGTGCTAATAGATGTAAAATGTTTTCAATTTTAGTGAAACCAGTAAATGAAAAAGATTATTTAATTACTAGAATAAAAAGACCTTTAGAAAAGAAAATTATTAGTAATTATTTAAAACAAAAGAAAGGGTGTAAATAAAGATGTACATTAATGAAATACATATATTATGGTATGTTTTAGTAGGAGTAATTGGACTATTTGTTGGTCAATTTGTAGATTGGTGTAATATTAGATTACCAGAATACAAAAAAGTTTTCTCAAAAGATTTTTTCAAAGAATATTTAAAAGGATTTAAACCAAAATATTTGTTAATGATAATTGTTGCAGTTTCATATATTGCTCTTTTATACAGATATGGAATAACTTTAAATAATTTAAAATTCATGATATTAATTCCAATGCTTTTAAGTGCGTTCTTAATAGATTTAAAACTTCAAATTATACCAAATCGTTTAACACTAACTATATTTGAAACAGGGATGATTTTTACATTTATAAGTGTTATACTAAATGTACAAACAGGAATAAACGTGTTTATTAATAATATGCTTGGAATGTTTGTAGGAGCAGGAATATTTTTGCTTATTACATTAATTGGTGGAGCAATTGCTGGTAAAGAAGCAATGGGCTTTGGAGACGTAAAATTAATGGGAGCAATGGGATTATTTTTTGGATGGATAAACATTATTCTTATTTCGGTTATGGCATTTTTGTTTGCAGCAATAGTAAGTATTGCAATATTAATTATGCGTAGAAAGAAAATAAGCGAATATATACCTTTTGGACCGTTTATAGTTGCAAGTGCATTTATTACAATATATACACCTTTTTCAATACTTTTGTTTGTTCTATTAAAAATATTTTCACTAGGAATGTTTAAAGGTTAATAGTTAGGGGGCTCATAATATATGAATAAAAATATTGTGTGGTTACGAAATAAAATGAATATGCTTAATCTGCAAGGAATGATTTTATCTAATCCGGTAAATATTAAGTATTTAACGGGAATAGAAGCAGAAGGTGTTTTGCTAATTACAAGAAAAGAAAACTTTTTCATAACAGATGCAAGATATATAGAAGAAGTACAATCTGTTCTTACTATTGATGATGGTATTATTGTAAATAATATTAGTAATTTAACACCAGATGATTATGAAAATTTCTTCTTGTTTTGCGAAAATGTAGGTTTTGAAGAAAATTATGTAACATATGCAACATACAAGAGATATATTGCAAGATATAAAATTCACAATTTAGAAGAAACAGAATATTTAATTGAAAAACAAAGAATGATTAAAGATGAAGAAGAAATTGACTATATAGAAAGAGCTTGTAAAATAACTGATAAATGTTTTGAACATATTTGTGAGTTTATTAAGGTTGGAAAAACAGAAAAAGAAATTGCTACAGAAATTGAAAAGTTTTTTAAAGAAAATGGAGCAGAAGAACTTGCTTTTGATACAATTGTAGCATCAGGTAAAAATTCATCTAAACCACATGCAGTTCCAACAGATAAAAAAATAGAAGCAGGAGACCCTATTACAATAGATATGGGATGTAAATATAAAGGATACTGTTCAGATATGACAAGAACAGTATTTGCAAAGTTTGTGCCAGATAGTGTAAAACCTGTTTATGACTTGGTCTTAAAAAATCAATTACAAACTTTAAAAGATATGAAAGAGGATATGGCAATTAAAGTTGTTAGCAAAATGGTTGAAAATGATTTTAAAATAAACGGATTTGAACTTGTACACAGCTTAGGTCATGGCGTTGGACTTGATATTCACGAAATTCCATTTATTAATGGAAAAAATGACGGAGTATTAAAAGCTAATATGACAGTTACAAGTGAACCAGGAATATATATTCCAAATAGATTTGGAGTAAGAATAGAAGACACAGTTTTGATTACAAAATCTGGATGTATAAATCTAACGAAATCAGACAAAAATTATATTATAGTAGATAATACTTGATTTATAGCCAAAAATGTGATAAAATATGTAGCATTGAATATATTAGAGAAAAATTAAAGGGAGGAAATAAATATGGCAGAAGTATATATGGCAGGAGATTTTAGAAATGGAACAACATTTGAAATGGAAGGAAATGTTTTCAAAGTAGTTGAATTCCAACATGTTAAACCAGGAAAGGGTTCAGCTTTCGTAAGAACAAAACTAAAAAATGTTGTTACAGGAGCAGTTCTAGAAAAAACATTTAACCCATCAGATAAATTCCCAGGAGCAGAAGTAGAAAAAAGAGAAATGCAATATTTATATAATGATGGAGATTTATATTATTTCATGGATAATGAGTCTTATGAACAATTACCTTTAAACAAAGATCAAATTGGAGATGGACTTAAATTCTTAAAAGAAAACATGAATGTTAAAATATTATCAATTAAAGGAAATGTTTTCTCAGTAGAACCACCAATGTTTGTTGAATTAGAAGTTACATATACAGAACCAGGATTTGCTGGAAATACAACAACAACATCTGGAAAACCAGCTACACTTGAAAATGGATATGAATTAATGGTTCCTATGTTTGTAAATATTGGTGATGTTGTAAGAATTGACACAAGAACTGGCGAATATATGGAAAGAGTATAGAGAGGAAGTACAATTAAATGTCTGATATAAATGGTAAATATAAACAAATATTACAAGATCTTGAAAATAATATTCAAGATCCAGAAGAGTTAAACTTTGTAAAAGAAAAATTTTCAGAGTTATCAATGATGTTTGTTGATATGCTTGATAGAGTTACAAAACTTACAGATATGAAAATTCAAGAAATAGAAGCAAAGCAACAAAATATTACTGAAAGATTAAACAATGTACAAAAGGCTGTTGATGGTATTGAAAGTGATATATATGAAGAAGATAGTGATGATGATAATAGCTATGAATTTGAAATAGTATGTCCTTATTGCAATCATGAGTTTACAGCAGACATAGAAGAAGATGGAAATGATGAAATTGAATGTCCTGAATGTCATAATACAATAGAATTAGATTGGAATTGTGATGACGAAGGATGTCAAGGTGGATGTTGTTCACATTGTGATTCTCACTGCGAAGAAGTTGCAGAGGATGATGAAGAATATAATCCAAATGATGATGATAAAGAAGATATGTAGAAAAAAGACCTAAATTATTATATTAGTAATTTAGGTCTTTTTTTTGTTAATCATATAAACTTAAAGGATCAATATATTCATCATTTACTCTAACACCTAAATGAAGATGTGGACCTGTTGTAGCACCATTTGTTGGATTACCATTACTATCTTTATATGGATTTCCTTTAACTCCATAAACATTTTTAGGGCCAACATAGCCTATAATATTTCCCTTAACAACATTTTCACCTTCTTTAACAATATATTTAGGAGATACATGACAGTAAGTAATTTTCATTGTTCCAGAAGTTAATGTTATTGTATATCCACCTCAACCAAAGAAGCCTGTATAGGTAATAGTTCCAGATGCAACAGCTAGTATTTTACTATTTTCAGGTGCTCCTATATCTATTCCTTTATGAAACGAAGATGCGCCTGCTGTTGGAGAATATCTTTTACCAAAATATGAATTAATCGAGTTATATCCAGGAGTTGGCCATACATAGCCAAAAGATGATAGTGTAAATGTATAATTTTCATTGTTACTAGAATAAATAGTTGGAATGAAAAAGAAACATATTAAAAGAGTTAAGATTATAAAGAATAAAAATATAAATTTAAAAGGCATAAAAAAACTATTAGACATATTTAACCTCCATCTAATAGCCCCCGAAAGTTATTTAATTTATTAATTGATTTTCTTGAAAGCAAAAAATTTACTAATAAAAAAGTTTAGAATAATTACAATTACAGTTACAATGCATTTGCTAATCATTGTAGAGATTGGTGCATATTTAAAAAGTAATGCACAGCCAATATATTCTACAACCATTGTGAAAAGTCTACCTAAAATAAATTTGCAAAACTCTACAACTTTTTCTCCAAATTCATAAGCTTCTGAATGAAATACTAAGTCTTTATTTGTAAAGTATGCAAATACAACAGCAAGACAAATTGCTATAATATTTGAAAAATTATCCTCTAAATGTAGAAGAGATGTTAATATATAAAATGTAGCTAAGTTAACTACTGTAGTTAAAACTCCAAATATTGCATAAAATATAATTTCTTTTGTAAATACTTTTTTTATTAATTCCTTTATTTTTTCCATTGTTAATTCACCAGCTTTTTCTTACTTTAATATTCAAATTATAGCATAATAAAATGTAATAAGTCAATTTATATTAATAAAAAAAACTAGCTATATAGCTAGCTTTTGGCAGGGGTACTAAGACTCGAACTCAGACTTGTGGTTTTGGAGACCATCGTGCTAACCATTGACACTATACCCCTATGAAAATTACTATATTATAATAACATATAATATAGTAATGTGCAAGTAAAAAATAAAAATTTTATTATTTTGTATTGATATTTGATTTTATAAATTCGCCACTTTTAGTAAGAAAGTCATCAATAGAAGTAGAACTATTAATGTTATAGTTAGAGTTTAAAATTGCAGAGCCTTCGTTTTTGTTACAAAATGACCAATTTATCCAACTTAAATTGTTTTTATCCATAAAATTAATCCAGTTTTTTGAACTATTCAAATCTAAATTAGAATTTCCAGAAGCATCAGTTGTACCCCATTCAGATATAAACACAGGAATGTTTTTATTTAAAGCAGATGTTATAGTATTTTGCAATTCTGTTTTGTGGGAAGCTGCATAAAAATGAACTGTATACATGATGTTGTCGTACTTTAAAGGATCTTTTGAAACAGAGTCTAAATCTTTTGACCAATCTGGAGTTCCAACTAAAATAACAGAGTCTTTTGAATTATTACGTATAATTGGAATAATTTTTTCAGCATAAGGCTTTATATGATTAGACCATGTAACATATGATTGATTTGGTTCATTACATATTTCATATATTACATTTGGATAATCTTTATATTTAGCAGAAGTTTCACTGAAAAAGTTTTTTGACTGTTCCAAATATATATTAGGGTCTCCATCAGAAAGTATGTGCCAATCTATAACAACATACAAATCTAAATCAATACACATATCAATTATATTATATGCTGTTTTTTTCATTTTGTCTGGCTGAGAAATATATCCATTTTCATTAGTATACATTGCAACTCTAAAAACATTAATACCCCAAGAATCTCTTAAATGTTTAAGATTATCATATGTAATAATATCCGAATACCATTGTACACCATGACTACTCAAGCCTTTTAATCTAAAATTTTGATTGTATTTATTCTGAAGATTTGTGCCTGATACATGTAAATTTCCATTTTTAGATACTAAATTTGAGTTTTCAGCTACTAAATTTATATTCTCATTTTCTTCACTATAATTTGTATTCTTATTTTGTATATTAGAAGTGTTTCCTATAATAAAGGTTGTTATACAAAGTAATGATATAATTGATATAAATATATTTTTCATTTTAATTCTCCAATATATAATAAATAATAGTTACATTTTACCAAAAGGCTATGTAAATATCAAGATAAAATGTATAGTAAGTTTTGAAATCTACAGATATAATTGTTTAGATAAATACGGAATACTACAGAAAGATATAAAAGATAAATCGGGGACATTGTCCCCGATTTTCTAAATTCCTTGCTTTTCCCATATTGACGTTCTTATTTCAGAATATATCTGGATTAGCTCAGATTTTTGAGATTTAAATTCCCAGTTTACAACAGTAAGCCAACCAAGCTTATCGTAATATTCCAATGCTTCTGAAAAGATTTTTTCCAACTGGATATTTGCTTCATTAGCATTAGAAAATTCCAATGTATAGTTCCTATATGATATTTTGATTTTTCCTCCTTTTGAGAGCTCTAATAAATTTGAGTGCTCTAATATTTTTTTAGAGAAATCATATAGTTTGGTGGCTACATGTGCTCTTACTTCAAACCGCCATATTGGAAGTACTATTTTTTTGATTACAAAAGCAATCAAAAAGATAATGAAAGCGATAAGAACTGCAAAGAATTGTTGTAACATAAAATAACCTCCTCAAATTATTGATACAAATTTTATAACTGTTACATAACTATATTATACAATATTTTACATAAAATTACAAGTTTTGTTATATTGAATTTTTTTCGTTATACTTTATAGATTTATAACTTGGTTTATAATATGTACATCTTCAATTTTATTAATTCCAAAACACTTCTTACCTAAATCTTTTATTGAAGCACCTAAATGATACATTTCTTTATTATCTATTACTATAAATCGGTCGTGAAATTTATTGGTTTTTGCAACTTTTAATATTGGATATTCTTTATTGAATTTTTGAATATCAATATTTTGTATATTGCTTTTTTCTGATGTTAATATTACAACTTCAACATTCTTATTTTTCTTTGTAAGCATTTTCAAAACACTGTCATCTATATAATTATCTATTATTAAAATCTTCTTGTTTGCTTTCTTGATAATATCAATTATTAAACTGTATGCATCATATATTTGACCTTCGAAAAATATTTTTTGTTTAATATTTTCTTCGTGTTGCAATTGGTCAAATAATTGGTCAAATTTTTTATCATATTCTAATAATTTATATTCTACATTAGTTAATCTTTCAAATAGTTGTCCGTTTACGGTTAAAAATTTTCTCATTTCTACAAAAGCTCTTATAATACTAATGCTAACTTTTACAGCAATTTCATTTTTCAGAATACCTGACAACATTGAAATTCCTTGTTCAGTAAAAACATATGGTAGATATTTTCTTGTGACATCTCCATTATTAACTTTTCTGTTTAAGGTTCCAAATTGGAACCTTAAATTCTGAAATTCGATTTCAGTTAATTGAAAACAAAAATCTTCAGGAAATCTATCTATATTTCTCTTTACTGCTTTATTTATATTTTTAGTTTCATAGTGATATAACATTGCCACATCACTATCTAACATTACTTGTTTTCCTCTTATAGTATATATTAAATTTTGTATTTCTTCATTTGATATGTTGTCTTGAACTACCAAACTATTTATTTCATTTTCCATACTCTCACATCCTTATATAAAACCATATACATTTTAAAACAAATGTTTGCGATTGTCAAGATATTTTAGTATTTATATTTTTTAATTCAATAAAGACACTACATTATGCTTTAGCATGCAATGTAGTGTCTTCGATGGTGGAGATGAGGAGAGTCGAACTCCTGTCCAATATTCTATTCATATAAAATTCTCCGAGTGCAGTTTGTTAATAAAATTCCCTAATTAGTAACTTAACAAACAAGGTTAGCTAATAGGTAGCCATTTAAATACCCGCAATTTGCATGACCTCAAATTGGTTCGTTTCCCACTATCTGACGCCTTATCCTAAACTGTGGGAGGTAAAGGTAAGACGACACTGCGCTTAGGCAGCGTATGCTAATTCTCTATTATCAGCGTTTATATTTTATTTTGCTTTTTTATAGTGGCCAAAGCAACCATCCACTACTCGCTATTTATACTTCAAGGATACTGTCGAAACCAAATACATCCCCATAAATAATACTAAATTATTATACTATAAAAGTAGAGATAAAACAAGGGAAAATGATAGAAAAATTATGTGAAAAAATTATCAAAATATGTTTACTTTTGTCTTAAAATTGTATACAATATACCGAGTAAAGCAAAAGAAAAGTGAAAGGGGCATTAATTATGAAAATATTAATGTTAACATGGGAATATCCACCAAGAATAGTAGGTGGAATTGCAAGAGTTGTACATGATTTGTCAAAAAGATTAATAAAAGATGGTCACGAAGTAACAGTTGTTACATATAAAGACGGAAATAGTCCTGATTATGAAGATGATAAAGGTGTACAAGTATATAGAGTTGAAAATTATATGATTCATCCAAATAATTTTATAGATTGGATTATGCAGCTTAACTTTAATTTAGTTGCAAAGGCAACTGAAATTATGAATAAACAGGGAAAGTTTGATGTTATTCATGCTCATGATTGGTTAGTTGGAAATGCTGCGAAAACTTTAAAGAATGCATTTGATATTCCTGTTGTTGCAACAATTCATGCAACAGAAGCTGGCAGAAATTCTGGAATTCATGATGATACACAAAGATATATTAATGATACAGAATGGATGTTAACTTATGAAGCAACAGAAGTTATTGTAAATAGCAATTATATGAAGAGCCATGTTCAAGGATTATTTGGACTTCCTTTTGATAAAATAAATGTTATACCAAATGGAATAAATTTAACAAATTTTAATGGAATTGATAGAGATTATGAATTTAGAAGACAATATGCTATGGATAACGAAAAAATAATCTTATATATTGGAAGATTAGTATATGAAAAAGGTGTACAACATTTAATTTCAGCTATGCCAAAAATATTAGAAAATTATCATGATTCTAAGTTGATAATTGCTGGAAAAGGTGGAATGCTTGATGAATTAAAAGGACAAGCAGAATATATGGGACTTTCAAATAAAGTATATTTTACAGGTTATTTAAATGCAAAGCAAGTACAAAAAATGTATAAATGTGCTGATGTAGCAGTATTTCCAAGTACATATGAGCCATTTGGAATAGTAGCTTTAGAGGCAATGCTTGCAGGAGTTCCAACAGTAGTGTCTGATGTAGGTGGATTAAATGAAATTGTTGATCATAGAGAAAACGGAATGAAGAGCTATGCAGGAAATCCAAATTCAATAGCAGATTCTGTATTATCTATTTTATATGATAAACAGCTTGCATCTACAATATCTAAAAACGCAAAAGCAAAAGTTAAAGAAGAATTTAGTTGGAATAAAATTGCGCAAGATACACATTATATTTATGAAAAGGCTATTTGCAAAACTGTTGCTGAAAAGCAAGCAGAACAAATAGCACAAGAAAAAGCTAAAAAGGCAGAAAAAGCTAAAAATACAGATAGAGAAATAACAAACCTTTTAAGCTTTAAGAAAAAGCATGCTTATGCATAGTATTTAAAGGAGGATTTATAAATGAATGTATATGATATTGCAAATCGTTTAGCACAAGAAATACAACAATCAGAAGAATATAAAGGATACAAAAGTTTAAAAAATACATTAATGGGAAATCCAGATACAAAATCTAAAATAGAAAATTTTGAAAAATTAAGATACGAAATTCAATTAATGCAATACACAGGTGAAGAAAAAGACGAAGAAAAAAACAAAAAGTTAGAAGAAATGTATACAATCTTGGTTCAAGATAAACAAATAAAAGAATACTTCGATTCTGAAGTGAAATTTAATGTTATGATTGCTGATGTGAATAAAATAATTGCAGAAGCAATTAAGGATGTTTTATAAAATAAAAGTTGTTGTTGTTATCCATTTATAAAAATATATTAATTTATATATAATAAAAAATGGAAGGAGGTATATCCATTTATGATTTCATAAATGGATATTATCATAAATATGGAATATATTATTGTTTTAATTATATGTGCTTTATGCATTATAATCTGCAAATTTGCATTAAATGTAAAGTTTAAAGATTTAAAAGAAATAAAAAGAATAGGTTATGACAAAAATTTAAATGACATTACTAATAATCTGCCAGAAAATGAACAAGTATGCAAAGAAATTTTAAAGAAGTTAAAAAATGAAGATGTAGTTATAGAATGTAATAGTGGGGAAAATAATAAATCAAGTTTATATATAGTTATTTCAAATAAAATTATTATAGCGAATATAAAAGATTCATTTACGAGAATTCAAACCATAGCTCACGAATGTGTTCATTCAGTACAAAATAAAAGAACACTAATGTTTAATTTTGTATTTTCTAATATATACATATTATATTTTATTGCAATATCTATTCTTACATTGCTACGTGTTATAACAATGCCAAAATTATATATGTATATATTAACAATATTTGGAGTTGTATATTATGTAGTACGAAATAATTTAGAAATGGATGCTATGCAAAAAGCACCATATATAGCAAAGAAATATATGGAAGATAGCAAACAATTATCACAAAATCAAATTCATACTGTTATTGATAATTATGAATATTTAAATAAAATGGGAATACCTATGACAAGCTTTAATTTAATTGCATCTGTGATAATAAAGATTATGATATATTGCCTAATAGCTATTATATCTACAATATAATAGAGAAATGGAACTTAAAATTTACCATCTAGAAATTTTTCTAAATAACAAATTTTAAGCTCCATTTCTTTTTTGTGAGTTAAATTAAGATTGTAAAGATTCAAGAATAGATGAATGTACTTTAGTTGTATCTTCTAAAATAGAAATCTTTAATGAATTTGAATCTGTATCTTTTTCAAGACTGGTAATTTTTTGCTTGAATTCATTGTGCTGATCTTGATTTAATGAATAGCCATCAAAAAGTGCAGGAATATTATTTTTCATATAATCTTCCATAATTAGCATTGATCTTTTTAATGAAAGTAAAATTGATTCGATATTATCAAGTCTGTATTCTATTTTGTCAAGCCTATTTTCTACTTTATCAAGTCTATTTTCCACTTTGTCAAATCGATTATCAATTTCTGCAAATTTTTCTCTAACCTCATTTTTAAACTCGTTATCCATATTGTTCACCTCCTATAAAAATATTTCCTAAAATTAGGATGAGTGTATTATACTATTAATAAAATATAAAAGCAATATATAAAAACAAAAGAAAAAAGAAGATTTAGAGAGAAAAAATAGGAAATTATTAAATAATATGGATAAAATTAAAAGTGTATGATATAATGAAAATGTGAAAAAGGAGGAAATTATGAAAAAGATTGAAGAAATTTTATGGGGTGTATTTTTTATTGCTATAGGAATAATTATAGGTTTAAATGCTTTAGGAATAACAGATATTAATATCTTTTTTGATGGCTGGTGGACATTATTTATAATAGTGCCATGTTTTATAGGATTATTTAAAAATGAAAAAAAGATGGGAGATATAATAGGTTTAATTGTTGGTGTTGTATTACTTCTTTCAGCACAAGGAATAATATCAATTGATGTAGTGTTAAAGCTAATATTACCAGTAGTATTTATTATAATTGGTGTAAATATCTTAGTGAAAAACCTTTCTAATGGAGATGTAAATCAAAAAATTAGATCAGTTGATAGAAATAGCTTAGAAGGATACTGCACAACATTTGCTAGCCAAAAGATTGGAATGCAAAATGTAGATTTTAAGGGAGCTAATTTAGATGCAATCTTCGGAAGCATTGAACTAAGTTTAGATGGTGCGCATTTAAGTGAAGATAGAGTTATTAATGCAACAGCAGTATTTGGAGGAATTACAATTATTGTTCCAAATTACATTAATGTAAAGGTAAAAAGTACAGGAATATTTGGAGGAGTGTCTAATAGCAAAAAAGCAACAGTAGAAAATGCTCCTACAGTATATATTAATGCATCAGCAATATTTGGAGGTGTTACAATAAAATGAGCACAGGACAAAGATTTTTAAAAGGATTAGCATTGGGATTGGCAGTTATTGTTATTGTAATAATGTTTTCAGTTGCAATGTTATTTCTTACAGTTTTTACAGACATAACATTTGAGAATAATAAACATAAAAATAAAGATAAATCTTACGATAGTTATTATTATGATGATTATAAATATAATTCAAGAACACAAAATATATAATGAAAAAATAACCTTAATTTTAAGGTTATTTTTTTCTTATAGGAAAGTTTATAGGTTTACAATAGATATGTCACAGTAAAAAAATAAAAATGAGAAATACCAA